>Ga0070737_10000118_pt1 | contig 190739 bp, 171 predicted proteins | sample Coa_R1_10_FD_66438 | JGI IMG/M metagenome (GOLD analysis project Ga0070737, IMG submission 66438) | Surface soil microbial communities from Centralia Pennsylvania, which are recovering from an underground coalmine fire - Coalmine... | ecosystem: Environmental > Terrestrial > Soil >...
ATGTAGCCGTAGGTGATGCCCTTGCCCGACCGCAGGGCGTTGTACTCGGACGTGTCGGCGGTGAAGGGCAGCTCCACGAACTTGGCGATGCTCGGCTTGTAGGCCCCGGTGTAGTGGGGGTTGGGCACGAACACGGCCTGGCCGTTCGTGTCCAGGGACTGGAGCTTGAAGGGCCCGTCCACGATGCTCCAGATGGGGCTGGAGGCATAGGTGGCCACCCCCTTCTTGGCCTGCGAGGTCAAGAAGTTGTAGACCGCCACGCACTTCTTGGGCGCCGAGGCCGTGCAGCCCCCGCTGCCGGGCTTGGCCCCCACCTTGGTCACGTCCCAGGCGAGGGGCATGGGGGTCACCTGGGACAGCTCGTTCATGAGGAACCAGGTGTGGTCGTAGGCCTTGTTCAGGTTGAACTGGATGGTGCTCGAGTTGAGGACCTTGGTGGACACCACGTCATCGGGGTAGCCCCCCGGCACGTAGGCGGCCCAGTTGGACTTGTTGGCCGTCACCATGTTCTGCCAGAACTGCACGTCCTGGGCGCTCACCGGGGTCCCGTTCGACCACATGTAGTGGTTGAGGTGGATGACCACCGACCTGCCCCCGTTGGTCCACACCGGGGGCTTGCCCACCGACTGCTTGAAGTTGATGACCAGCTTCTGGCCCACCCCGGGGAAGTAGAGGGGCCGGTACATGAGGGTCTGGAAGTAGTTGCCGTTGTAGACGCTGAAGTTCGCCGACGGCATGAGCGGGAAGATGTAGTTGGGCACCCCGCCGGGAGCATCGGCGTAGTAGACGGTGCCTCCCTTCAGGCGCGGGGCGGAGGGGGTGGTGCTCGGGGCCGCTGCCGCGGCGGAGGAGCTGGGCGAAGAAGAGGTGGGGGCCTTGCTGCTGGTACCGCCACAGGCGGCCAAGGCCAGGCCTGCCGAGGCGAGCAGCGTCAGCCCTATCGAGGCCCTGCGCGCTATCCCCATGGTGAAGGTGACTCCCTTGTCGTGCCCACCGTGTTCCCGCCGTCTCCGGCGGCCACGCTACGCTACCGCACCGGGCGTCCCGGAGGCGGGACCGGGTGTCGAGCCCAGTCAGGGACGGCACCGGCACGGCCTCCCCCTGGTCGCCCCGTCCCTCCCCTCGTCCCCCGGCGGCACCACCTTCCCATGGCCCCCACGGCAAGGAAGACCCCAGAGAGCGCTCTCAGGCTCCCGTCGAAGCCCGTGCCACCAGGAGGGAGGGCAGCACCTTCCTCGTCGTGGCGGGGGAACCCTGCCTGGCGGCCAGCACGGTTTCCACCGCCTCCCGTCCAATGTCGGCCAGAGGCTGACGGACGGTGGTGAGCTGAGGCCGGGCCACCGTTGCCAGCACCGTGTCGTCGAACCCCGTGACCAGGACGTCCCTGGGCACCGATATGCCGGCTTCGTCCAGGGCCTGCAGGACCCCGACCGCCACCAGGTCGTTGGCGCACACGATGGCATCGGGGAGGTCGTGCTCCCCGACGATGCGCCGCGCCGCCTCCCGCCCCCAGGCCAGGGTGAAGTCACCTGTGTAGGTGCGCTCGGCCGAGGGCTCGTCAACGGCGCGGACCAGGCGCTCATAGGCCCTCAGCCGCTCCACCGCCGTCGAGATCCGGGGGGAGGACGAGACATAGGCCATGCGCCGGCAGCCCTGGGCGACCAGGTGCTCGACGATGGCGGCCATGGCCCCCTCCTGGTCAGCCCCCACGAAGTGCAGGTCCGGCACGGCCAGACGGTCCACCTGCACCACGGGCACCAGCCCGGCGGCCATGCGGATCATGCTCCGGCTGGCAATGCGGTCACAGGCGCTGATCAGGATCCCCTCTATGCGATGGTCGAGGAGGATCTGGAGGACCTCGGCTTCCTGGCGCACCTCATCGGCCGAGTCGCACAGCAGGAGGCGGAGGTTCCGCCGGTGGAGCTCGCGCTCCACGGCCTGGATGACCACGGGGAAGAAGGGGTTGGTGATGTTGGGCACCACCATGCCCACCGTCCCCGTGGAACGGGTGCGCAGGGCCCTGGCCACCCGGTTGGCCCGGTAGCCCAGACGCTCGGCAGAGGCCAGCACCCGGGCTCGCAGGTCGGGATGAACCCGGGTGGAGCCGGCCAGGACCCGTGACACCGTGGCCGGGGAGACGCCGGCGGCCTCGGCGACCTGGCGCATGGTCACCGCCCTGTCCATCCCCACCTCGGCCCGTTCCTTCCTCTTGCCTCTCCCTGCCCGCTGGCGCCCTCGTCCCGCCCTTGCGGCCGTGCGGCCGGGATGCTATCAAGGGCGGATCCGAGAAATGGATTTCTGAGCCCTGGGGAGGGACGTTGGAGCAGCGGTCGCTGGAGGGAGAGGTAGCGGTCATCACCGGGGCCACCTCGGGCATCGGCCGGGCCTGTGCCGAGGCCCTGGTCGGGGCGGGCATGCGAGTGGTCTGCGGAGGGCGCCGCGAGGAGCGCCTCTCGGAGCTGCGCACCACCCTCGGCGAGCACAGTGTGGCCACGGTCAAGATGGACGTGCGCAGCCCCACCGACGCCACCCGGCTGGTGGAGACGGCGCTCTCGGCCTTCGGTCGCCTGGACGCCCTGATCGCCAACGCAGGGGTCGGCGCCTACGGCAGCATCCTCGACCACTCCGACGACACCCTTGCCACCATGATCGACACCAACGTGAGCGGTACCGTCTGGCCCATCCGGGCCGCCGTCCCCCCCATGCTCGAGGCCGGGCGAGGGGGCGACATCGTCATCGTCTCCTCGGTGGCGGGACTGCGAGGGGGGGCCGACGAGGCCGTCTACGCCGCCACCAAGTTCGCCCAGGTGGGCCTGGCCGGCGCCCTGGACCGTGAGCTGGCCCCCCGGGGGATCCGGGTCACCACCCTCTGCCCGGCCGGCACCCGCACCGAGTTCGCCATGGGCAAGGGGCGCACCCCCGACATGCCCGCCCTGGCCACCATGCTCGATCCGAAGGACGTGGCCGGCGCCGCCCTCACCGTGCTGCGCCAGCCCCGGCGCATGCGCACCCAGCTGTGGTCGATGTGGAGCATGTCCGAGGTGGGGTGACGAGCCATGTGGTGCCCGGCTCCCCTTTACGGCTTGCAGAAATCGATTCCATGACCGGCCTCCCTTCTTCCCAGCCGGCGGCCACCCTCATCCGGCCGGGCCTGATCGAGGTGGTGGACCGGGCCGTGCCCACCCCCGCTGACGACGAGGTCCTGGTGGCCGTGTCCTGCGTCGGGGTCTGCGGCTCGGACACCCACTACTACCGGGAGGGCCGCATCGGCAGCTTCGTGGTGCGCGAGCCCCTCGTGCTCGGCCACGAGGCGGCTGGCACGGTCGTGGCCTGCGGAAAGCAGGCGACCGGGCCGGCCCCGGGGCAGCGGGTCGCCATCGAGCCCGGGTTCCCCTGCCGGCGCTGCCATCCCTGCCGCACGGGCCGGTACAACCTGTGCCCCGACATCCGCTTCCTCGCCACCCCGCCCGTCGACGGGGCCCTTACCCGGTACCTGGCCGTCCCTTCGGACTTCGCCCATCCCGTGCCTGACACCTTGTCGGACCAGGCCGCTGCCCTCATCGAGCCCTTGAGCGTGGCCGTGTGGGCCTGCAGGCAGGGGAAGGTGGGCCTCGGCGAGGAGGTTCTCGTCACGGGGGCGGGGCCCATCGGGGTGCTGTGCGCCCTGGTCGCCAGGGCAGCGGGGGCCCGGCCCACGGTGGCCGAGGTGCACCCCGATCGCCGGGCCCGGGCCCGGGGGCTGGGCCTGGAGGACGTGGTGGAGCCCTCCCGCCTGGCCCCGGCCGACCGCCGGTTCCACAAGCTGATCGAATGCTCGGGAGCACCCGCCGCCCTTCGCCAGGGGCTGGGCCTGCTCGGCCCCGGTGGCCGAGCCGTCCTGGTCGGGATGTCCGGCGCCGAGGACATCTCCCTCCCCCTCTCCCTCGCCCAGACGCAAGAGCTCACGCTGCAGGGCTGCTTCCGCTACGCCAACACCTACCCCTCCGCCATCGGCCTGGCCGCCGCCGGCCACGTGCCTCTCGACTCCATGGTGGACAAGTCCTTCGGCCTCGAGCAGGCCGACGAGGCCCTCATGGCCACCACCCGGGATCCCTCACTTCTGAAAGTCGTCGTCCAGCCATAACCGAGCGGGTGCGAGCCCGACATCTGACAGGAGGTCCGACATGGCATCACCCTTCCGAGCCCACCGTTCCCGGGGCGTGCGCCTGGGTCTCGGCCTGGCCGGTCTCGGCCTGCTGGCCGCGGCCTGCGGCAGTGGCTCTCCCACCACCGCCTCCACCACGGCGTCATCGGGCTCCACCGCGTCCTCGGGGCCTGCCTCCTCGGCAGCCCCCAGCAAGGGGGCCAGCCTCGTCTACTTCATCTTCAACGGATACACCCCTCCCTTCTTCGCTCCCATGGCCCAGGGGATCAAGGACATCCAGCGCCACTACCCCAACCTCAACATCAAGATCCTTAGCGCCGGAGGATCTGCCTCCACGGAGATCTCCCAGATCCACGAGGCCGTGGCCGCCGGGGCCAAGGGCATCATCCTGAACCCGGTGGACGAGTCGGTGACCACGGCGGCCAAGCAGGCCATGTCGAGCGGCATACCGGTGATCACCCTGGACCGGGACGTGAGCGATCCCTCCGCCCGCATCGCCTTCATAGGGGACAACGACGTCGTCCTGGGACGCCAGGAGGCCACGGCCTGCTTGAAGCAGCTGGCGGCCCACCACGTTCCCAGCCCCTGGCATGTCGTTGACCTCCAGGGCACCCAGGGAGCCAGCACGTCCGTCGATCGCGAGAAGGGCTTCGAGGAGGTCCTCAAGCCGGCCGAGAAGGCGGGCAAGGTCAAGGTCATCCTGAACCAGTCGGCCAACTTCGACACGGGCACCGCCCAGAGCCTCCTCTCCGAGTTCGTGACCAAGACCCACGACATCCAGCTGGTCCTGGCCAGCAACGACGCCATGGCCCTGGGGGCCATCAACGCCCTCAAGTCGGCCGGTCTCACCCCCGGCTCCAAGACCTACGTCTGCGGGGCCGACGCCCAGCCCGAGAGCCTGACGGCCATCAAGGCGGGGTCGCAGCTGGTCACGGTGACCCATTCGCCCTACGTCGAGGCCTTCTGGTCCGTTGAGGCCATGAGCAACTACCTGACCAGCAAGACCAAGCCCCCTGCGGCCAAGTTCCCCAACGGCATCGTGCACATCCCCCAGGTGGTGGTGACCAAGTCCAACGTGGCCAAGGTGTCGGCCTGGGGCACGCCCAAGACGGTGCCCCCTCTCCCCTACGGGAAGGCCCAGGCCTATCCTTCGTCCTCGTCTTGAGCCCCATGAACGCCATCGACCAGGACCACCGGGCCCCGGTGCTCAGCGTGCGGGGGCTGGTCAAACGGTTCGGGTCGGTCACGGCCCTGGAGGGCATCGACCTCGACATCAACGAGAACGAGGTTCTGGGCATCGTCGGCGACAACGGGGCCGGCAAGTCCACCTTCCTCGCCCTCCTGACCGGCTACCACCACCCTGACAGCGGGGAGTTCCGCTACCGGGGCCACCCCGTGCGCATCACCTCGCCGGCTCGCACCCGCCGGGCCCTGGGGATCGAGATGGTCTACCAGGACCTGGCCATGGCCCCCGACCTCAGCGTCTGGGAGAACCTCTTCCTGGGCGAGGAGATCAAGCGCTTCGGCATCCTCTCCAGCCGACGGGCCATGCGGGCCCGGGCGGGCGAGGTGCTGGCTCAGATGAACACCAAGATCCGCCCCGAGTGGCAGCTGGGCCAACTCTCGGGCGGGGAGCGCCAGCTGGTGGCCATCGCCCGGGGCCTGCTCTTCGATCGGGACATCATCCTGCTGGACGAGCCCACGGCCGCCATATCGGTCGCCAAGGCCGACGACGTGCTCAACACCATCGGGGACCTGCACAAGCGGGGCAAGACGGTGGTCCTCATCAGCCATCGGTTGGAGGACGTGCTGGCCGTGTGCACGAGGATCGCCGTCTTCGTAACCGGCCGGGTGGCCCAGGTGCTCGACAACCGGGACCTCACCATCGCCGACCTCATCCACGCCATGTTCGGCGGGGCCGCCGACCGCCAGCGGGCCCAGTGGGAGCGTCGCCAGCAACCGGGGACCCGATGACCGGGATCAGCAGCGCCCCGGCCCCCAGCCCCTACCGCCAGAGCCTCCCCGCCCTGCTCGGCCGGGCGGCGGGCCAGGAGGGCAGCGTGCGGCGGCCCATTGCCTTCCTCATCGGTGCCGGCATAATCGCCACCCTCATCACCCACGACTTCATCCGGGGCAGCAACCTCAACGAGCTGCTCATCAGCTCGAGCTTCCTCGTGGTGCTGTCGGTCGGGGAGGCCTTCGTCATACTCGTCGGCTCCATCGACCTGGGCGTGGAGAGCCTGATGGCCAGCTTCGGGATGCTGGCGGCGTGGCTGACCGTGTTCCACGGGGTCCCCACCGGGCCAGCCCTGCTCGGCACGATGGTGGGCGCCGTGATCCTCGGGGCGCTGGTGGGGCTCCTGGTGGCCAAGGTCCACATCCCCTCCTTCGTGGTGACCCTGGGCACCTACTGGGGGTTCCAGGGGGTGGCGCTCCTCACCAACGGGGGCAGCTACATCAGCCCGAGCAGCGTCACCCCGGCCAGGCCCTTCGGCTTCGCCGTGCTGGCCGACAGCACCCTCGGGGTGTCCAACCTGATAATCGTGGCGGTGGGCGTGACGGTCGTGGCCCAACTGGTCATAACGTTCACGCCCCTGGGCGCCTGGCTCAAGAGCATCGGCTCCAACGAGCTGGCCGCCCGCCGGGTGGGGCTGCGGGCCGATGCCTTGAAGGTGCTCGTCTTCGCCGTGTCCGCCGGCCTGGCCGCCCTGGCCGGGATCATGATGACCGCCTACCAGGGCTCCATCTACCCCACGACCGGGCAGGGGGACTCCCTGGAGGCCATCGCCGCCGTGATCCTGGGCGGGATCCCGTTCACCGGCGGCAGGGGGACGGTGGTGGGGGCCGCCCTGGGCGCCCTGCTCATCGGGATCATCAACGACATCATCGTGTTGCTAGGCCTGCCCGCCCTCTACGAGTACATCTTCGTGGCCGCCGTGCTCGTGGTGGCCGGCCTCCAGGCCCGGGGCGGCTTCCTCGTCAAGTAGCCCGCACCGCTTGCTCGACCGGTCAGGGACCGGGAAGCGCAGGCAGGGGCGCCGGCGTCGGGTATAGCCACCGCACGCCCAGCACGTCCCCCACCCGAGGCGGTCGCGCCACCGGCAGCCCCGGCGCCCCGGGCAGGTGGGGGCGTCCCCGCTGCCCCACATGACGAGCTGGTAGTCCCAGGGCTGGTCCACGTGCTCGAGGCCGAGGACATGGCCCCACTCGTGGGTGGCGGTGTCCTGCAGGTCGGGCCCGGCCCTGCCCCAGGCCCAGGTCCGGTAGGCGGAGCAGCGCCGGCCCCGAGGAGCGCGGCAGGGAACCCAGCTCCAGGGGAGCCCGGCCAGGAAGGTGATGTCGAAGGCCGTGTAGTAGCCGTCGAAATAGCCGCCCGGGCCATGGGCGATGTCGGTGATCGCCCGGGCAGGGGCGGCCCCGAAGCGATGACGTCGTTCTCGGCCGGGGCCAACCGCGTGGTCCCCAGGTAGCGCAGGTCCAATCGGGGGTCGGCCCCCATCCAGTCCGGGCCGCCGCCCGCACCGCCGCCACCACCTACCAGGGCGCCAGCCTGCTCGGAGGAGGGACGAGGGGGTCGATCCGGTAGGGGATCACCACCTTGCCGCCGGGCCGGGGGCGCCAGCCCACGCCGATGACCACGAAGTCCGGGCAAGTGGCCGGATCGGGGCAGCCCTTGGCGGTGAGGACGGACCTCCCCCCCAGCAAGCGGCCAGGCACCTGCGGGGAAGGGGCCGGGGAAGAGGCCACCGCCCGCCGGTGAGAGGGCCGGGTCGCCTTCAGGGAGGAGGGGGAGCGGGCCGTCCCCCCCGTGGCTCGGACGGAGGGCCGGCGGCAGGCCCCCAGGCCCGCACCGGCCAGGGACAGCGCCACCAGCCAGGCGGCGGCGGCTCGGGCCGGCCGCACCTCCTCATCGCCGGCCGGACGACTGCCGGAGCATCTCCTCCTCCACCGGGCAGCCGGCGCGAGCCGACGAGCAGGAGTCCTGGTCGCACAGGCGGCACATGCGCCAGGGTGAGCGCCCCGCTCCCACCAGGGCGGAGAGCATGGCCTCCAGCATCTCGGTCAGGGCCCGGCGCTGGGCCACGGACAAGCCCCTCACCAGCGGGCCGATGGCCTGGTGGCGGCGGCCAAGGGCGGCTTCCGCCTCAGCTGCCCCCTCCCGGGTCACCCTCAGGGCATGGGTGCGAGCGTCGGGCCCCGCGCCCCTCTCCATCAGGCCCTGGTGGCAGAGCCGATCGACCAGGCGGGCCACCCCCGGCTGGGACAAGCCGAGCCGGCGGCGGAGGTCCTCCTGGCTCAAACCCTCGACCAGGTAGCCGAGGACCAGGGCGGCCTCCTCCCGCTCATTGTGGCCATGGGACTCGGCCCCCTCCACGAGCAGGTCGGCGATGGCCAGCCCGAACGCCCCCATCAGGTTGGCCAGTCTCCGATCGGGCCTCCCGGGCATCAGCCGGGACCCGGCAGGGCCACGAAGCCCTGGGGGACGGGCGAGGAGCCGAAGAAGAACCCCACCAGCACGAGGTCGTCGTTGGCCGCCGTCACCACCGTGCCCTGGCCGGGCACGTCGTTGCCCTCCGGGTCGGCCACGGTGGAGAACCGGCCCCCCAGGTCCAGGTAGCCCCGGGTGCTCCCCTGGGCATCGGCATAGTCCCCGACCACCACCGATCGGTCCACCACGCCGTCCACGTCGGTTCCCCCCGAGGGCCCCGGGGGGGTGGCAGGGTCGTCCACCGTGGTGAAGGTGCCGTGACGGTCGATGAGGCCGTGCTCGACGCCCGCCGAGGTCACGTAGGCCCCCCCGATCACTCCGCCCCGGTCCAATGAGTAGAGGACCGTGCCCTCCCCCGGGCCATCCCCGGCCCCGGGCGCGTCGATGGTGCGGAACAGGGGGCCACGCTCCTCGTAGCCGTGGTAGACGCCTTGGGCGTCGACGTAGTAGCCGATGACCTCTCCCCGGCCGTCGACGCCCGTGGGGTAAGTGCCCTGGCTCGGCCCCAGGCCCGCACCGGGGGCCTCGGGGAGCCGGACGAATGCTCCCCCCCTGGTCCGCAGGAACCCGTGGGCGGCCCCCCCGCTGTCGGTGTAGATGCCCACGACGTCCCCGGCCTCATCCATGGCATAGGCCTGGGTGACCCCCTTCGTCCCCGGCACGTCGAACCGGATGAGGCGCCCAGCGTCGCTGACGAACCCGTGCTCTCCCGAGGCGTCGAAGTAGGTCCCGACCATGGCACCGTGGTCGTTGATGCCGTTCACCTCGGTCCCGCCGGTGGCCCCCGGCACGTCGAAGGTTCGGAAATGGTAGCGAGGAGGCCCGGCCTCGGCTGCGGACGAGCCCAGCGGAACCAGGCCGAGGGACGCCGCTCCGAGCACCATGGCCACGGATAGGACAGGCTTTCGCATACCTCCCCCTTTTTTGGTCTCCAACCTCGGGCCAGGCTAACACATGCATGATGCATGTGTCTACTGGAAACCGGGAGATTGGCGCTAGGTTCACCCATCACCGGCGAGCGGCAGGACCTCGTGCCGGGCATCGCCGGACGGGTATCTTCAGCCGCCGGAAGAGCCCCGGCTCCTCGGCCCGCCCAGCCCGCGCATCGCCTTGTCTCCAGGCATTCACCGGTTGGTGGCCCCGGCCCCACCGACCGCCCTCGGAATGATCCTGCTCAGGGGGCCCGCCTCACGCCTCCTATGGGGAACAGCTCCCAGAGAGGCCTGGCCCGAGCCAGGTCCAGAGCCGTATTGCCGCGGGCCTCCTCCCACCCAGGCCGACTTGGGGCAGCTGAGCCGGATGGATCCCCGCCGCCTGGCAGGGCCGGCCAAGTCCGGGGCGCTCCCTCCAGGTGGTACGGCACTCACCCCGCTGCGGGGCGGATCCTTAAGGTGTGGATCTATTGGATGTCGGCCTACGACGGGAACGACACCAACAATAGGCAATACCTTGCAGCAAAGAAGGTGCGAAACGGCCGGGGTGGTGTCGTCGTAAAGGTTGCACCGCCCCGCTCAGCACTACTACCGCTGCAACCAACTATGGCTGATAACCGGCCGGCCATTGTTGGAGCGCCCACATGTTCCCATCTGGGTCACTGAAGTACGAATAAAGGACGCCTCCCATATCGTCTACATCGCTCAGTTCGATACCGCGCCCCATGAGCGCCTGGCGGGTCGCCCCCATGTCGTCGACGACTAGGTGGAGCCCCTTAATCGAGCCTGGGACCATTTTCAGTGATCGGACCCATCCCAGTACCAAAGACGATGGAACAGCCGGACCCAGGCGGAGTGAGCTGCACCACCCGCATCGTCTCAGTGACTTGGGTGTCGTGCACGTTCCCGAAGCCCGCTTGCTCATAGAACACCTTCGCCCTGTCGACATCTGACACCGGGACCGGGACGAGCTCCAAGCGCATGTCTGGTACCGCGGAATCGCCCGCCATTGGACTTGCCTCCTCTTGTTCCTTCACCTTCGAGACGACCCGAGTGGATGAGAATCATCGGTCGCATCCAGGGGGGTGTAGCGCTCGACCAGGACCCGGCCCAGTGCCGCCAGCTCCGCTCTCACCGCGGCGGGCTCCACCACCTCCACCCCCTCGACGTGGGCCAGCTCCCGGGCGGCGACGCGTGGGCTCGGGAAGCGCATCTCCACCCTGGCCCTGCCGTCCTCACCCACGGCGCCCTCCCGGAGGGGCCACCAGCGGCCCACGCTGCCCCGCAGGCATCCCAGGCCAGACGGTGTGGCCCGGGCGCTCACGGTGACCAGGTCGGGGACCCGCTCCGAGAACCGGCGCTGGATCCCGGCCCACGCCTCGGCCAGGTCGAAGCCCACCGGCTGGTCGACGAGCTCGTCTGCCACCGTGACCGAGCGCACCCGGGACACTCGGTAGGTGCGCAGGCCGGCAGGGGCGCTGGCCACCAGGTACCACACTCCCCTCTTGCAGACCAGTCCCCGGGGGTGCAGGCGCCGGGGCTCGGGGGGCCGGCCGGGAGGCTCGTACAGGGCGTCGATCTGCCGGCCGGCGAGCAGGGCGGCGCTCAGGGTGGCCAGGTGCTCGGGGCTCCCTTCCTCCCGGGTCGCTGGCTCCTTGCCGTCCCCCTGTCCCGGGCCCCAGCGGGTGAGGTCCACGATCACCGCTCCCGCCGCCGCCTGGGCCCGCTCTCGCAGGCCGGCCGGGAAGGCGGCCAGCAGCTTGCGGCGGGCGGCCATCATCCCCTCGGCGAACGCCGGTCCCAGGGTGGCACTGCCTGCGTCGGCGGCGAGGAGGAGGGCCTGGGCCTCGCGGGTGGTGAGGCCGGTCAGGTCGATGCGGTGGCCGCCCAGCAGATCCCAGCCACCGTTGCGGCCCGGCTGGGAGTAGAGGGGGACGCCCGACATGCATAGGGCCTCCAGGTCCCGGCGGATGGTGCGCTCCGAGGTCTCGAGCCGCCGGGCCAGCTGGGGAACCGTCATGCGGCCGTGCATTTGGAGCAACAGCAAGACGGCCACCAGCCGATCGGCCCGCACCGGGTCAAGTTACTTCCTGAAACTGGCCACAAGGTGGCCAGTTTGGTTGGTCAGGATCGTCGCGCCCAAGGAAGCCAACGACCGAGGAGACGACCATGACCGCAACGGACCACCGCCTGGAGCTGAGCCGCAACTACGAGCTGGCGGCCGACCTCGCCGCCGGGGTGAAGCCGGACCAGCTCACCCTTGCCACCCCCTGCCCGGAGCTCGACGTGGCCGCCCTCATCGACCACCTGGTAGGGGCCGGCTGGCGGGTCGTCGCCCTGGCCCGGGGCGAGGGGGCCGCCGGCGAGGGGTTCCCCCACGTGGAGCTTCCCGCCGCTGCGGATGAGCTGCGCCGGGCGGGCAAGGAGGCAGGCTCGGCCTGGGCGGACGACACCCGCCTGTCGGCCACCACCACCATGCCGTGGGGCGAGACCTACGACGGCCGCACGGTGGTGGACATGTACCTGGCCGAGCTGGCCGCCCACAGCTGGGACCTGGCCTTCGCCACCGGCCAGCTCGATCGGCTGGACCCTGGCCTGGCCGCTCCCGCCCTCGCCGCCGCCCGGTCCACGATCAGGCCGGAGTACCGAGACGCCATGGGCCCGGGCAACCCCTTCGGGGCCGAGCTTCCCGCCCCGGCCGACGCCACCGACTGGGAACGCTTCGCCGCCTTCATGGGCCGCCGGCCCCGCTGAGGGCCGGCTTCCCGGGCCGTCCACCCTCGCCGGACCGCCTGGGGCTCCGGGTCTGGAATACTGGCCCGGTGGCCATGGACGACGACCGCTTCCAAGGAGGGGGCGCAGGCCCCGGCGAGGAGGTGAGGCGGCCCTGAGGGTGGCCCTGATCCAGGTGGCCAGCCCTCCCGGCGAGCCCCCCGGGCGCCGGCGCCAGAGGGTCGGGGAGCTGGTGGCCGGGGCGGCGGGGGCCGACCTGGTCCTGCTGCCCGAGCTGTGGCTGCCCGGGTATTTCGCCTTCGACCGCTACCAGGAGCTGGCCGAGCCCCTCACGGGGGACACGGTGGAGGCGGGGCGGGAGTGGGCCCGGGCCCTCGGGTGCCACCTCCACCTCGGGACCTTCCTCGAGCGGGGGGCGGACGGCCGCCTGCACAACACGGCCGTGCTCATCGACCCTGCCGGCACCGTGGTCCACACCTACCGCAAGATCCACGTGTTCGGCTACCGCTCCCGGGAGGCGGCCCTGGTGGCCCCGGGAGAGGAGATCGCCGTGGCCACCACGGCCCTCGGCCCCCTGGCCGCCACCACCTGCTACGACCTGCGCTTCCCCGAGCTCTGGCGGGCCCTCCTCGACGCCGGGGCCCACACCGTCCTGGTCCCCGCTGCCTGGCCCGCAGCCCGGCTGGGCCACTGGCGCCTGTTCACCTCCTGCCGGGCCGTGGAGGAGCAGATGGTGGTGGTGGCCTGCAACGCCGTGGGAGAGCAGGAGGGCACCGTGCTGGGCGGCCACAGCCGGGTTGTCGGCCCCGGGGGCGAGCTGGTCGCCGAGGCCGGCGAGGACGAGGGCATCACCTGGTGCCTCATCGACCCGGAGGCCGTGGCCCGGGTGCGCGAGGAGTTCCCCGTGCTGAGGGACCGCCGGCTGGGCCCGGCCGCCCCCCTGCCCCCTACGGGCGGCGCCCATGACGGATCTGCCCGGGCGGGGGCGGCGCGGCCCCAGGCGGCCCCGAGGGCCGAGGGGAACGCCCCGCTCCGTAGGCGCTCCCCCCGTCCCATACCGGGGGGTTCCCCTCCTTAGGCCAGCCTTCGCATCTTTACGGCTGTGCCGTAGGCGCAGATCTCGGTCCAGTTCGGCCCCATCTCGGAGGTGTCGAAGCGCATGGCGAGGACGGCGTCAGCGCCCTTGGCCTCGGCCTCCTGCACCATGCGGGAGATGACCTCCTCCCGGCTCGCCACCAGGTTCTTGGTCATCCCCTTCAGCTCGCCGCCGGCCAGGGCCTTGAGCCCGGCGCCGATCTGGGAGCCCAGGTGGCGGCTGCGCACGGTGAGGCCGAACACCTCGCCCAGCACGTCGGTGACCTCGTGGCCGGGGACGTCGTTCATGGTGGATATCAACATGGCCCGACCGTAGGCCACTCCACCCGCCGGTGCTCGATGACCGGCCGCAGGGCAGTGGGGCCCAGAAGCGCCGACCCCCGGTGGCCAGAAGGCGGTCGCCCTACCATCGGCCCGTGGGACCCGAGGCCGTCCCGTGAGCGGGACGTAGCGAGCCCTGGGTCGTTCAAGCTCAGGCTGAATGTCTTGTGACGACTCGGCTCGTGCCTTGGCGGGCGTCCTTCCTCCGAACGAGTCCTGCGGTCCCTCGGTGTTCTAGTCGATCACCAGGCCTCGACAGCGGCACAAGCCTCCTCGAAGCAGGCGAACTCGCTCGCCCAGAGGCCCTCCTCCTTCAAGGTGCGGAACACCCGCTCGATGAAGGCGTTGTCGTCAGGATGCCGGTAGGCGGTGCGAGACAGGGTGATGCCGAGTTCGTCGGCTACCTGTCGGTGGTGGTCCGGCGTGAACTGGAAGCTGTTATCGTGTCCCAGCACGACGGCGACAACGTCGTGCGGTCCGCGCGGATAGGCGGTCTCCCAGGCCTGGACCATGACTGGCGAGAGGCGAGCATCGGGTCGTCGCGACGTTCGACGTTCGCGTTCCTTGATCAGGGGTTGCAATCTCGGTCGCCTTGCTCCTTCAGGCAGCGACCCGGAAAGCCGGTGTCTTGGTCCGGGCCATGACCTGCGGGCCTGATAGCGAGCACTTTCGCGGACAAGGCGCTGGTAAGACGCGACTTCAAACCGACTCTCTCAGGTCGAAGTAGTCAGGGGACGTCCTTCTCGAAACTACATGCGGTGGTGCAGGTATGCCAACCCACACGCGACTGGTCCCAGCGGGGTACTGATAAAGCAAACCCAGCCATCCGCCCTGATCGTACGGCCCGGGTCGGCACCTGGCCGTATAGATCCCATAGTTAGACACTATGGGTCGCTGGCTCGTTCCGCCCCTAATCAGGCGAAGCTCTGAACCAGAACCGCCAAGGCAGCCAAGCCGATGAGGCCGAGAATCGCCGGGCGAAGCCGACCTCGATCCAGCACTGGTCGAAGGGGTGCGGAAGCCAGGAAACCTACGACCACCCCCGGCAAGAGAATCCCTGCCATAACCAGCTGCTGCGGGCCAATCTTTCCTGCCGTCCACAGCGCGATCAGGGACAGCCCCGCTCCAAGCACCGCATACCTGGCCAACGTGGCCCGCAGCGTCGGTCCACCAGCATCTTGGTAGACGATTCCCATTGGCGTCCCACCCAGCCCAGCTACCGTTCCCATGATTCCCGACGCCACCCCCGTGCCAACCAGTGAGCTGGGCGTCATACGCACCCGCCATCCCACCAGGCTTGAGATCACTGCCACAATCACTACCGAAGCCACAATGATCCGCAGGGTCCCGCCCGGAGCCAAGAGCACTACCAGCACTCCCAGCGCCGTACCGGGAACCCGGCCAACCATCGCCAAGCCGAGGCCCCGCCGATCCGTCGCACCACGCTCTCGAACGGCCACCAGTAGTCCGCTGACAAGGCCGGCGAGGATCAGCGGAGCCGGGACAAACCTTGGGTCGACCAACTCGAGTAGTGGCGCGGCCACCAGGTTGATGCCAAATCCCAGCATCCCCTGCACACCAGCCCCAACAGCCTCAATGGCCATCGCCTCGGCGACCGTGGTCAAATTCTCGATCACGGTCGCCCCGGCGCCTCTCTCAGTTGCCTGGCGTGGCCTTCAGCGTGGGTAGCTCGATGCTGCTCATCGACCGGGGCACGCTGCTAATCAGCCCGATCGAGTGCATGAACTTGGCGTAGGTCAGGTAGCCGTGGGGCACGATGGTCCAATGCGTTCCCTTGACGGTAAGGTCCTTCAGCGCGTCAGCCTCGCTCAGCTTGCCCTTCTCGTAAGCGGCGATAATCGTTGCTGCCTTCTTCGGGTCACTGTTCAAAAGATTGACAGCCCTCTTGATCTGCTGCACCAGGATCTTCAACTCCTGCTGGTGGCTCTGGTAGTACTTGGTGAGGACAAACGTGCTGTTGAATGTGGAGGTCCCGAACAGCTGGTAGCTTGAGGTGACCACATGCCCACCAGCCGCGACCTCTTCCTGCTCAAAGGGCGGAGCGTCTAGGGCGCACGTGGTGCGACCTGCTTTGAAGGCCTGATAGGACACCGGATGAGAAAGGATAACCATGTTCGGGTCGAGCGCGTTCGGGTTCCCGAGGACCGTCTTGGCCGCCTTCTTCAGGTCGATAGCCTGGATAGAAGTCGGAGCCACGACCGAGATCCGGTCCGTCGACGTGATGTCCTTCAGTGACTTGATGTTGGGCTTACAGACGAGCCAGAGATTCTCCTCGTCCAGAGACGACAGCAACTTCCAGCCCACGCCCTTGTTTACTCCGAGAAGGAAGGGCGCGATCCCACCTGCTCCCACTTGAATGTGGTTGGTAATCATCCCCGTCTCAATGGCGGATCCCGAGTTGAGGACTTGCCACTTGACGTTCACATTGGGCAAGGCCTTCTTCAGCCAGCCCTCCTGCTCTACTATGTAGAGGGGGGAATAGCCCAGGTCGGGCTGCAGGGCAATGGTCAAGCTGCCGCTCGGTGTACTTCCGGAGGAGGACTGGGTCTTCGCCCCCCCCGATCCGCTCGCTCCCCCTCCGCAGGCCGCCGCCGCCAGTGCCACTAGCGGAGTGACTATCGCAGCCCGCCACCAACCTCGTCGAGTTTTCATCTCTACCTTTTCCTCCCACTCAGGACGTAGCTTGCATTCCCCAACGGATTACGGTCCGCCGCTCCAGCATGTTGAAGCCGACTTCCACGATGATGCCGATAACGGCGATGGTCACGAGTCCGGCGAAGACGTCCGGGATGTTCAGGAAGTACTGACTCTTGTTAATGAAGTAGCCCAAACCACCCGATCCACCGGCCGTTCCGAACACCAGCTCAGAAGCGATGATGGTTCGCCAAGCGAACGCCCATGCCACCTTCACGCCTGAGATGATGTACGGGAGGGCCGCAGGCAGCAGCACATCACGCACCAGGCGCCACCCTCGAAGGCCAAGGTTCTTGCCCACCATCAGCAAGGTCGTGTTGACCGTCCGGAAGCCGGTCGTCACATTGATGGCGATGGGCCAGACTACGGCGTTCGCCACCACGAACACCAGGGCCTTCTCGTTCAGCCCGAACCAAATAATAGCCAAGGGTAGGATGGCTATTGAGGGAAGAGGGTTCAGCATTGATGTGAACATCATCAGCGCGTCTTGGCCAACGGTCGTCCAAGTGGCCAGCACCGTAAAGACAATCGCCGAACCGATTCCAATGGCCATCCCGATGGCCAGAGCCTCCAGCGTGACCCCGGTGGCTCCGGCAATCTGGCCGTCGAGCCATCCCGAAACAAAACTTCTAGCAACGGCATAGGGGCTGGCAAAGACCAGGTGGCTGACATGGGCAGCTTTGACGTACAGTTCCCACACGGCCACCGCCACAGCCAGGATGATCACGCGACGCAGCCAAGCCGGCAGACGTGACCAACTCTGTCGGGCTGTGAGGGTCCCCCCGAGATCGGCTCCCGGGCGCAGTTCTTGGCTAGTTACCGCCATCTGGCTCCTCCTCTCCCGGCGCGCCGAGCAGGTCCTCCAGTGACCGGCGGATGGAGCGGTAGTGCGGGTCATCGGGTCCGTTGATGTCCCGCACGTCCACTACAGCAGCCACCGTCGACGGGGCTCCCTGGAGTACCACCACCCGGTGGCCCAGAAGGAGGGCCTCGTCGATACTGTGGGTCACGAACAAGAGGGCAACCTTGGCCCGCTCCGCCAGCCGGTTCAGGTCTCCTTGCAGCCGGGTGCGGGTGATCGCGTCCAGGCTGCCGAAGGGCTCGTCCATCAGCAACATCGGCGGCCCAAGAGCCAGGGCCCGGGCGATCGCCACCCGCTGCTTCATCCCACCGGAGAGCTGATGGGGAAACCGAGTCCTGGCCGGCCCGAGCCCTACCATCTCGATGAAGGTGGTCGCCTGGGCCATGGCCTCTGGCTTGGAGCGTCCCGTCACCCGCAAGGGATAGACCACATTGTCGAGCACCGTTCGCCAGGGAAAGAGCTGATCAAACTCCTGGAAGACGACAGCGCGATCGGGTCCGGGCGTGATATTGGTACTGCCGGCGAAGGAGATGCGGCCCGAGACGGGTTCGATGAAGCCAGCCACGGCCTTGAGGATCGTGGACTTGCCACAGCCAGAGGGTCCGATTAGCATCACCTTCTCTTCGGGCATAACGGTGAAGGTGGCGTCGTCGACAGCTTGAACGAGCGTATTCTTGAGCCGGTAGCTGATCTTCACATGCTCGACCGAGAGGAGTGGAGCAGAGGAGGTGACCGGCCCGTCCTCTTTCGCCTTGACGTCCGGCTGGCTCCGGCTACTGACGTCTGACTGTTGGTTCTTCATGCCTAGAGCCCCTGGTGCTTTCATGGTCGTGCTCCGGCCTTCGCAGCCGTCTGCCGATCCCCGCCTGCACTTGCCGTTAGGCCTTCCAGCCGCCGCTGCGCTTCAGCTGCCACCTCCTGGTGGAGGTTGGCACCACGGGCGTCAATGGCCACGAACAGCGGTCCGAGGTGCCGGACCCGAAAGCACCAAAGACACTCGGGCATGAGGTGCTCCCAGTACACGGCCTCGATCTCCTCGATCTGCAGAGTCTCCACCGAGGCCGCTCCCCCGATTACCGCCAAGTAGACCGAGCCGTGCTCGGCCATAGCCCGGGCACTGTCGGGTGAGAGCCCTCCCTTGCCCAGGATGGCGCGTATCCGATACCGCTCGAGCAGAGGCCGGGTAAACCGGTCCATCCGTTGGCTGGTGGTGGTGCCCACGCACACCGGAAGCCAACGATTGCCCTCCCTCCTGACGTTAGGCTGGGTGTGGAGGACAACCGCCTCCCTCATATCCACCGGAAACTCAAAACCCTGACGCTGCCAATGGATAAGGGTGGCGTCTCGCAGGCCCCACACGGTGCCCGAGATCGCCACCTGGTCGCCGACGCGGAGCTCCCGCACGACTTCCTCAGTAAGGGGGGTGGTGAGTTCTATCACCACCAGTACCCCCAGTCCACACTCAGGTCGTCGTAGGCTATTCGTGCCCGTCGCCGCTCTCCGCGCCAGCACTGCATGTTCACAGCAACTGGGTTCATAGAGTTGTGGGTCCACGCTCGCTCGACGTGGACGTCCAAGGCGGTCGTGTCGCCGCCCAGGCCCTGGGGGCCTATTCCCAAGGTGTTGATGTCTTCCAGCAACGCCTCCTCGAAGGCGGCTACCTTCGGGTCCGGGTGCCGCTGACCCACCGGCCGAGCAGTAGCGATCTTGGCCAGCGATACGCATTGATCGGAGGAACCTCCCAGCCCGATGCCCACGACCAGCGGCGGGCACGCCCTCCCCCCGGCCTCGACTACCGCCTGTAGGGCGAACGACCGGATCGCCTCGTCGCCGTCGGCTGGGACCAGCATGCGGAGAAACGACCAGTTCTCGGACCCGGAACCCTTCGGCATCATGAGCAAGCTGAGGTGCCCAATTCCTGGCTCGAAGTCGAAGTGGAGGACCGGGATGCCCTCCCCCGTCGAGTCCTGCCGGTTCACCCGTTCCACGGGGTGCACAATGCTGGAACGGAACGGTGTCTCAAGCGTAGCCCGACGTACTCCGGTCTCGATCGCCTGTCGGATACGGTCACCGTCAACAAAGGCGGCCGTCCCGATGCGCACCCAGTAGATCGGAATCCCTGTGTCCTGGCAAACCAGCATGTCGCGATCGCCTAGCTCGATGGCTTCTAGCATGGTACGCATGACGGCCACTGCTCGTTCAGAGGACTCCCGCTCAACGGCATGGGCCAAGCCCCGGCGAACGTCAGGAGGGATGTCCTTTAGAGCCATGACGTAGGCCTGGCAGGCGGTCTCCTCGAGCACCTCGTAGAAGGCGTCGGAGACGGCCGGGACCCTGCCGTGGGTAGCCGTTGTCACGGCCGGTGCCCCCACATCCGATCGACCACCGCGTCACTATAGCATCTGGTCGGACCTCTGTACAGTTGCCGGCACTCGCCGGTATACTCCCGCCGTGGCCACTGCCCAGGAGACCACGGCGACCCGGACCCTAGACCTCCGGGTCTGGCGCCAGGAGCCGGGATCCGAGGGCCAGCTTGTCAATTACTCCGTGGAGGTCCCTCCTGAGGGCATGGTGGTCGATGCGCTCTTCGCTGTCCAGGCCCAGATCGATCCGACGTGCGCCTTCCGGGTCTCTTGTCGAGCCGGGATCTGCGGGTCTTGCGCGGTGCGAGTCGACGGCCGGGAACGCCTGGCCTGCCAAACCCCGCTTTCCCTCGTGCGAGACAGGGTGCGGATAGAGCCGTTGCGCCACCTTCCTGTCCTCCGGGACCTGGTTGTCGACCTCGATCCCTTCTTCGCCAAGTACGGGGCCATCCATCCCGAGTTCCGGCCCCGACCCCTTGTCGCTCCGGCCCGGATCACGGCCGCGGAGCGGGGCCTGGTGGAACGGGCGATCAACTGCATCAGCTGCGGGGCCTGCTATTCGGCATGCGACATAGTAGGGCTCAACCCGAGCTTCCTGGGCCCGGCCGCTCTGGCACGGGCCTGGGCCCTGGTGGCCGATGAGCGGGACGCCGATGCCGACGCACGGCTCCACGAGGCCGTGGGAGAGAACGGCGCTTGGCGCTGCCACAATCTCGGTAATTGCGCCGTTGTCTGCCCCAAGGGGGTAGCGCCTTTGCTGGCCATCCAGGCGCTGCGCAGGAGGGCCCTGTGGAGGAGTTGACCTTCGACATCCTGGTGATCGGGTCAGGTGGCGCTGGTCTCATGGCCTCGGTTCACGCCCTCGCCGCCAACCCGACCCTGGAGGTCGGGCTGGTCGTCAAGGGCCTGATCGGCAAGAGCGGCTGCACCCGGATGGTTCAAGGCGGCTACAACGCCGTCCTCAGCCCCGACGACTCTAAGGAGCGCCACTTCGAGGACACGATCAAGGGTGGCGCTTATCTCAACGACCAGGAACTGGCATGGACCCTCGTATCCCGGGCCCCCGAGGTCGTCCAAGAGCTCGAGGTGAAAGTCGGGTGCTTTTTTGATCGCAACCCCGACGGCTCGATCCACCAGAAGGCCTTCGCCGGTCAGTCGTTCGACCGGACGGTGCACCGGGCGGACCTCACAGGTATCGAGATCGTCTCCAAGTTGCGCGACTATCTCTTCGGGCTCCCGGTGCGAGTCCTTGAGGAGCAGCGGGTTCTCGAACTCCTCCTAGGCAGCTCAGGACAGGTGGCCGGCGCGGTGCTGCTCGACCTGCGGACGGGACGGATCAGCGTCGCACGGGCGAAGTGCGTGGTGGTCGCTACGGGCGGGCCGGCCACCATGTACAAGCTGGCGACACCATCGGTGGAGAAGTCCGGTGACGGAGTGGCCATGGCCATCCGGGCCGGCCTGGACTGCGTGGACATGGAGATGCTGCAGTTCCACCCCACTGGCATCATTGCCGGCGGATCCCGGTTGACCGGCATGATCCTGGAGGAAGGCCTCCGAGGCGCCGGTGCTCATCTTCGCAACGGCCTCGGCGAGAGGTTCATGGCACGCTATGACCCCGAGCGCATGGAACGCTCCACCCGGGATGTCGTTTCTCGAGCAAGCTTCCTTGAGATCCAGGCAGGGCGGGGCTCCCCCGGCCATGGAGTATGGCTCGATGCCTCCCACCTCGGAGCCGATTTCGTGGCCCGCAGCTTCCCGGGCATGGTGGAGCGGATGGCGCTGGTAGGGAAGGACCTTACGCGCGAGCCCATCGAGGTCACTCCAACAGCTCATTTCCACATGGGAGGAGTCCGCATAGACACACACTGCAAGACCGACATATCCGGGTTACTGGTCGCTGGGGAGGATGCCGGCGGAGTCCATGGCGCCAACCGGCTGGGAGGCAACGGGGTAGCGGATTCCACCGTGTTCGGCATGGTTGCTGGCGAGACGGCGGCCGAGCTCGTGGCCGACCTTCCGCTTGCCGACTACGACAGGGTGGAGGCTGAGGGAGTGGCGGAGGCGGCCACGCGCTACCTGCGAGCGGGGTCCTCTCCATTTCGGCTCCGTGAAGAGCTCAACGTTCTCATGTGGGATCACGTGGGCCTTGTCCGTGACCGCGGCGGCCTCTTGCACGCTGCGGCAGAGCTCGACCGGATCGAAGCGGAACTAGAGACGGTTGGGGTGCCCGGGGGCCGAGCCTACAACCCAGGATGGCAGGAGGCGCTCAACCTCGAGAATCTCATTACCGTAGCCAAGCTCATGGTTGCCAGCGCCCTCCATCGAACGGAGAGCCGGGGCTCTCATTTTCGTGCCGACTACCCTGAGCGCGATGATCACCACTGGCTTCGACGGGTGGTCACCAGGCTGCGGGAGGGAGAGGTGCAAGTGACAACCGAGGCCGTGCGCTTCACCCGGCTGGCTCCCGGGCAAGTGGAGGCCCTTCGTTGACAGAGATCCAGTGGAGGCCCGTCAGCCAGCGGGGCCACCTGTACGAACACATCGTTGCCCAGATCCGCCAGCTGATCGAAGATAATGCCCTGCGGCCGGGTGACCGCCTGCCGCCTGAGCGGGATCTGGCTCAGCTCCTGGGCGTTAGCCGAGCCTCGGTGCGTGAAGCCGTGAAGACGCTGGAGGCTCGGGGCTACCTAGAGGTGCGGCACGGCCGAGGAGTCTCCATCCGCGCCCCCGAACCCCTAGATGACAGCCTTCGAGCCGAGTTGGTAGGCCGAGAGGTAGGGCTACGCGAGCTCTTCGCCATGCGAGAGGTGCTGGAGGTGCCCGCCGCCGGCTGGGCCGCCGCCCGAGCCCGCCCGGAAGACGTTGCTGAGCTAGAGCAGCTGTTGGCCAGCCTCAACCAGCAAGCCAGTACCTCCCCGCCAGACTTCACCACCCTTCGCAACCTGGACGCCGGGCTTCACCTCCACGTGGCCAGGGTCGCTGGTAACCGCTTCCTCATCCGCACCATGGGGGTGCTGCACGACATGCTGAATGCAGGGATGGAGACCACGCTGGCTGTGCCCGGTCGCCTCGAACGCTCCGCCCGCGGGCACCGGCGAATTGTGGAGGCCATCGCCGCCGGGAACCCGGAGGCAGCTCGGCGGGCCATGCGAGCCCACATACGTGGAGCTGGGGAGGCGGCCCTTCGCCGTCTGAGCGAGCGGGACGGAAGCGCAGGGTGATCGCCCTACACCGTTTGCAGCGGGACACGCTCTGGCGCCAGATCGCCTGGGTGGTCCAGCGAGCTTCGGGGATCGGTGTCCTGGCCTTCCTCGTCCTCCACGTCGGCGACACATCACTGGTCGTCCTGTACCCCCCTGCCTACAACACCGTAGTGGCCCTCTACAAGCATCCCGCCTTTGATGCCCTGGAGATTGCCCTGATTGGTCCGTTGATCTTCCATGCTTTCAATGGGCTCCGGATCGTCATCCAAGACTTCTGGCCCGGCTGGATCAAAGTGCAGGAGCGAATGTTGCGTGCCACGTACGGCGCAACGATCCTCCTGTGGGCCGCATTCGCCTACTTCATGGTTGTCAAGGGGTGAGGGCACCGATGGTTGGCGTCGCGGTGACCACCGGCTCTCACACTCGTATCCGTGCCTCTCGCGGCACCCGCATCGAGTCGTGGGCCTGGCTCTACATGCGCCTGTCCGGGGTGGCGCTTCTGTTCCTGGTCCTTGGCCACCTCTTCGTCATCCGCATCTTGGCGGGAATGAACCAGGTCGACCTGGGCTTCGTGACCGTTCGCTGGTCCGGGCTGGGTTGGCGGTCCTATGACCTTGCCATGCTGTTGATTGCGATGATTCATGGAGCCAACGGCGTCCGGGGGCTTGCCTATGACCACTTGCCACGCAGGCTGCGGCCCTGGACCCTGGGGGCCGCCTACACGATCTGCCTTGCCGCTACGGGGCTCGGTGCATACGTGATTGTCGCCTTTTCCCGCCCGTTGTGAGCATCACAGTTTCCGCCGCCGACCTCACCCGCTTCGTTGTCCTAATCCTGACGCGCCTGGACGTGCCGGGGCCAGATGCCACCGTCGTAGCCGACTGCCTCGTGTCCGCAGAGCTCGAGGGTCATGGTTCCCACGGCGTCATGCGCCTGCCGTTCTATGCCAACCGAGTGCGCAAGGGCTTAATCGATCCCCATCCCAGAATGCGTGTTGACCACCATCGGGTGGCAACGGCTACGCTCGACGCTGGCAACGCCCTTGGCCCGCTTGCCGGCCGACGAGCCATGGAGTTGGCCCTACATGCGGCCCAAGACGCTGGCTTGGGCATGTGCGCGGTACGGGCCAGCAACCACCTGGGAGCGCTTTCCTACTATGTAAAGCAGGCCTCCGCATGCGGCATGATCGGCCTCGCCTTCACCAACACCCCACCAGCCATGGCACCTCCCGGCGGTAAGGAGCCATATCTGGGGACGAACCCGATCGCAGCCGCTGTCCCCGCCTCTGGCCACCCGCTCGTGATCGATCTAGCTACCAGTCAGGTCGCCCGAGGACAGATCCTCCGGGCGGCCAAGGCCGAGCAGGATATCCCGCTGGGCTGGGCCCTCGACCCCGACGGGCTTCCGACAACCAATGCCACGACCGCCCTCTCTGGCTCGTTGGTCCCGCTCGGAGGCACCAAGGGCTTCGCTCTGGCCCTGCTCGTCGAGGTGCTCTCTGGCGTGCTGTCTGGGGCAGGCGTGGGACCAGAGGTGAGCGGCACCTTCGCCCCCTCGGACAGCCCCAGCAACGTTGGGCACTCCATGATTGCCATCGACCCCCAAGCCTTCGGCGACGGCTTCACCGAGCGTGTTGATGGGTTGTGCCGCAGCATCCGCAACACCCCGGGCGCGGATCCAGCCACACCGGTCCGGCTGCCCGGTGACCGTGCCCACGAGGAGCGAGTCCGGCGACAACAGGAGGGCATAGTCCTGCTAGATCGGGTCGCAGCCGATCTAAGCGAGCTAGCGAGAGAGGTGGGGGTTCCCGGTCTTGTCTGATTTGCCAGCTGTCCTCGTAACCGAGGCCGTGCACGCCAGCCTGGCCCCGCTCGGCTCCAATATCCAATGCCAGGTCAGCGAGGACCTGTGGAGAAGCCGTCCAGCGCTGCTGGCGGCCGTCGCCGGGTTCGATGCCCTCGTCGTACGAAACCAGACCCTGGTAGATGCCGAGCTCATCGACCGCGCCGAGAGGCTGCGAGTGGTCGGCCGTCTCGGCGCGGGCCTCGACAACCTGGATCTGGCCGCCCTGACCGCCCGCGGCGTGACCGTGGTGCACGGTGCAGGCCTCAATGCTCGCGCCGTCGCCGAATATGTGATCGCGGCTATTTTGAACCTTTCTCGCCACCTTTCCCGGTCGGACAGCGACATCCGCAGGGGCACCTGGGTCCGCCGACCTGGCTTCGAGATGGCGGGGGTGGTCCTCGGTATCGTGGGACTGGGTCAGACAGGCCGGGAGACCGCTCGTCTGGCCAGGGCCCTGGGCATGACGACGCTCGCCTCGGATCCCTTCGTGCGAGAACCGGCCTCCGATGTCGTACTGGTCAGTATGGAGGACCTGCTCCAGCGAGCTATGGTCCTAAGTGTCCACGTCCCCCTGTCTTCTGACACAGTCGGTCTCATCGGGGAGGCTGAACTTGCCCTACTCCCTACCGACGCCATAGTGGTCAACGCCTCCCGAGGAGGAGTGATCGACGAAGGAGCGCTCTACCGGGCCTTGAAGACGGGCCGATTGGGAGGAGCGGCCCTGGACGTACGGAAGGTGGAGCCCCCGCCTGCGGACGACTCATTCCTCACGCTGGACAACGTGCTCCTCACGGCGCACCTGGCCGGGCTCACCGTTGAGTCCCAGCGGGCCATCGCGGCCTCGGTCCTGGCCGATGTCCGTCGGGTCCTTGAGGGTACCAGCCCGCAGGGGCCGGCAATCCTGCCACAGAGCTGAACGAATTAGCATTAGGCGCTGCGGTACAGCTTCGTGAGTACGAACTCGCGATGCCCCAAAGCCTCAGCACAGGTCAGCCGGCCGTTGATGGTGCGGTCGACCACCTCCATGAGCCGGTCCCCCGCCTCCATCAGGTTGTACTGGCGCCACAGGAGCCCGGAAACGTCGACGTCGATATGCTCAGCCATGGTGCGAGCGGTGAGCGGGTTAGCCGTGATCTTCACAACCGGAACAATCGGATTGCCAATGATATTTCCCTGACCGGTGGGGAACAGGTGCACCGCCGCGCCCGCCGCCGCGCAGAGCGTGATCTGCTCGGCAGCAGCGCAAGAGGAATCCATGAAGTTGATACCCTGACGAGTCGGAGCCACAGCCGGCGGGAGGGCGTCCACGATCGGCTCTGACCCCGTCTTGGCGATGTTGCCAAGGGCCTTCTCCTCGATCGTGGAGAGCCCGCCCCGGATGTTCCCCTGAGTGGGCTGGGACCCGAGGAGGTTGGCACCGCTCTCCTCGATGAGCTTGAAGTAGTCGTCGAACATGGCCTGAAAGCGCCCTCGGACGTCGTCGTCCACGCAACGAGCAGCGATCAGGTGCTCGCCGCCGGTCAGCTCCGAGGTTTCGCCGAAGATCACGGTCCCACCGTCACGCACGTGGCGATCCACCACCTCCGAAGTGGTCGGGCAGGAGCCCAGTCCTGTGGTCGTATCCGACTCCCCACACTTGATTGAGATAATGAGCTCTCGGCGCTCGATGGGCTCTCGACGGATCTCGGAGGCATCCTGCAAGAACGACTGTGCGACCCGAGAGGCTGCGGCAAGGGTGTTGAGGTCACCAAAGCGCTCGATGGACAGGCCCTCTACAGGCTTTCCCGACTTGGCGATCCCCTCCACAATCCGGTTGGTCCAGTTCGGCTCGATGCCAACAACCACTGCCGCGGCCACGTTGGGGTTGGTCCCCATTCCGATGAGCGTACGGAAAGTGAGGTCCAGGTCCTCACCGAATTGGAGCCGCCCGTAGGCGTGGGGCAGCGCCAAGGTTCCTGGGACCGTGCGGGCCACCGCTTCGCAAACCGCATTCGACAGGTCGTCAACGGGGAGGATGACCACATGGTTGCGCACGCCGGCCCGTCCGTCGGGACGACGATAGCCAGTTAGACGCTGGTTTGCCATCTGGCACTCCTCAGATTGTGGGTATGGACGAGTCGGCCGGCCTCGATCGGTTGGCGGGTCACCCCAATGCGGACGCCGTACTCCACAACGTCAGCTCCCTCCGGCAAGGCAGCAAGTGCTACCTTGTGGCCCAGGGGAACGGCTTCGATAACCTCGATGGGCACTTCTCTATCGCTGTCGATGTACACCGCCACTGCCGGTCCAGGCTCTACGTCCTGGACCGCCACCCCAACGTGGTCTCCCTCATTGTGGATCAAGAACGCCGGGGCGCCTGGTGGTCCCTCGATGCTTTTCTCGGTGTCTCGGGCGATACTTGACATGGTCTGACCTCCGACCCCTACCCTAGGTGATCCGGCCGATGGTTGTCAATCGAGAGGGCACTAGGTCCACTGGACCGAGCCTTCGGGCCATCCGGTATGGGTCCTCACCCAACCAAGCCCCCAGGCAACCCCGTCGTCTGAGAAGAGCCACTCGTTAGGGCTCTTCCAGTCGTCAGCATTGCGTCAGCCACGCCGCCCCTGCCAGGGTCCGGCTTGGCTCCTCCTGGGGGCCAGACCCGGGTGGTTAGTTCTGAAGCCCTGGTTGTGTCGGCCCCGTGACCGCGAGCCCACCGCGCCCCCCATCCGAGCCTCTCTCTTGACCCTTGCCGAGGCATCGTGCATAATGCAGTCTCGTGGACCCCGGCCAGTGACCCAGCCCTGGACGGGGCTCTCGCGGGCCCCAGGACAGCACACGAGGCCGCTGTGGAGGCCCTCCGCCGCGGGCTCCTGGCGGGGGTGTATGCGGGTGGGAGCCGGCTGGTCCAGTCTGAGGTAGCCGCACAGCTGGGAGTGAGCAACACACCCGTCCGGGAGGCAATGCGCCAGCTGGCAGCCGAGGGTTTGCTCCAGTTCGACCGCTACCGGGGATTCGTGGTGCACATGCCTACCGAGGCCGAGATACGGGAGCTGTACGAGCTGCGTCTCCTGCTCGAGCCGGTGGCCATCTCGAAGGCGGCCCGCTACATGACGGACGCAGAGCTGGCCAGGGCCCGAGAGCTCCACTCCAGGGCCAAGGCAACTACCGAGCTTGAGGACTGGGTCGTGCTCAACCGCCAGTTCCATGGAGCCCTAATCGACGGAGCCCACTCACCCAGGCTCTCGAGCATCGTTGGGTCCCTCAAGGATATCGCTCTTACCCAAGCCTGGCTCTTCATCACTTCGCCCCAACAGGCAATGGAAGAAAGCAACGCCGAGCACGCCGAGCTCCTCCACGTGGTGGAAACCCGGGACCCGGAAAGGGCAGCCCGGTTGGTGTCCCGCCACCTCCAGGCTGCCCTGCGCACGATCGGCGGCTCAACCAGGGCGCAGACCCAAGAAGACCCGAAAGGACCAAGGGGAAGATGAAGCCATGAGCGGGCGCTTACGGGTGGGAGTGGTCGGCGTAGGAAGCGTGGGCTCCATGGCCCTGTGGCGACTGGCCAGGATGGGGGTGCAAGCGAGTGGGTTCGACCTCTACGCGCCTGGCCATGACCGGGGAGCAGCCGGCGGGGAGAGCCGGATCTTTCGCCTCGCCTATCGAGAGGGCCGTGATTACGTGCCCCTGCTGAAGGCAGCCCGGGACCTGTGGCATGAGCTGGAGGCCGATACCAGGACCAGGTTGCTCACCCCTTGCGGGGCCCTGACCATCGGCGAGAGGAGCGATCCCGAGGTCCAAGAGGTGCTGGCGTGCCTCGAAGAGTATGAGCTGGCCGGGGAGGTGTTGGACGCGCCATCGGCTCGGGCCCGCTACCCACAGCACACTCTGGCCGAGGACGAGCTGGTCGTTCTCGACCGCGACGCCGGCGTCCTGCGGCCAGAGGTCGGGGTCCATGCTGCTGCCCTCCTGGCCGAGCAGCTCGGAGCCGAGCTTCACCGCTACACCCCTGTTGAGGAGATCGAGCCGACCAGCCAGGGTGTACGGGTAGCGGTAAGGGGCGGACGGGCCTTCCAGTTCGACCGGGTGCTCCTCGCGCCTGGCCCCTGGGCCAGCCGCCTCGGCCTGCTCCGAGATGTCGGGATCCAGGCCCGCGAGATCGTGATGTTCTGGGTCAGGGCACGTGAGCCGAGGGAGTACCTGGCGGACCGGTTCCCTGTCGCCATCCGGATGGGGCACCTCCCGTTCAGCTGCCTGCCCTCGCTGGACGGCCTCACCGTGAAGATCAGCCTCCATGGGTACGAGCGCCCTCAAGTGGACGATCCCGAGAGCCTCAGGCGGAGTGTCGACCATCACTTGGTGAACCTGCTGGAGGAGGTCATACGCGAAAAGCTGCCGGGGCTGTACGGAGAGCCACTGCGCATCGGGACATATGCCGACGGCTTCACCGAGGATGGCCACGGGGTGGTGGGAGACGTTGGCCCCGACCCTCGGATCATCGCCCTGAGCGGGTTCTCGGGGCACGGCTTCAAGCTGGCCCCCGTCCTGGGAGAGATCGGGGCTCAGCTGGCCACCGAAGGCAAGTCGTCCCTGCTCATCGAGCGCCTGCAGCCAGGCCGCCTGCTCACACGGAAGACCCGGACCCCCACCGGGAGGGAGACAGGAGCCGCCTGAGCCGTGTTCCGCAGGCCGACCACAGACGACGTCCTAGAGGAGGCAGCCCGCCTGGGCCTCCACCTGAGCGCTGAGGAGGCGGACATCTACAGGCGGCATCTGATCGATGAGCTCCTGGCCTTGGACGAGTTCGTGCAGAGCAGAGACGAGGACGTGCCTCCTCCCCGGTTCCCGGGTGCCCGGGAACCCGGTTATCGACCCTCCTCCGCCGAGGACCCCCATGGCGCCTGGCTCTGGAAATGCCAGATCAAGGGCAACTCCGAGGGGATCCTGGCGGGCCGGACCGTGAGCTTCAAGGACCACATCGCAGTGGCCGGGATCCCGCTCAGCTTCGGCTCCTTCGCCCTGGAGGGGTTGATACCTGACTTCGATGCAACCGTTGTTCGCAGGGTGCTGGCCGAGGGTGGGACGGTGGTCGGCAAGAACAGCCTGAACGGGTTGGTCGGGGGGTTCGGCTTCGGCGGGACCATCGGTGACTACCAGCGTCCGATCAACCCACACGACCCCGGCCGCCTGCCCGGTGGATCTTCCTCGGGATCTGCCGTGGCGGTGGGAGCGGGGGAGGTGGACGTGTCTTTCGGAGGTGACCAGGGAGGATCGATCCGCATACCGGCCTCCTGGTGCGGGACGGTGGGGCTGAAACCAACCTTTGGCCTTGTCTCACACTTCGGTGCGGGCTTCGGGTGGGACCAGAGCCTGGACCACATCGGCCCTCTTGCCAGAACGGTGGAGGACGCGGCCCGAGCACTGGACGCCGTGGCGGGCTTCGATGACGGGCTGGACCCCCGTCAGGGCCGAGAGGTCCCGGCGCGCATCGACGCTTGCAGCGGTCTTGGCGCCGGGGTGTCGGGTATCCGGATCGGCCTCCTGGAAGAGGGCTTTGTCGGTGTGGAACCCGACGTGGAGGAAGCGGTGCGGTCGGCGTTGGAGGTCCTTGCCCAGCAAGGAGCCAAGCTCTCCAGCGTGTCTGTGCCCGAACACCTGAGGGTCCACGGCCCCGTCCGGGCCCTGGTGGCAGAGGGATCGAGGGCCCTGCTTGCCGCAGGGTTCTTCGGCGCCTTCGCCAAGACCTACTATCCGGCCTCGCTGGTAGAGGCGGTGAACAGGCTCTGGGATGGCGACACCGACCTGCTTGGCCCCCTCACCAAGGCCGGATACCTGGTCGGGGCTTTCAGCCGGGCCAGCTACCACGGGCGAGCCTACGCCAAGGCTCATAACGTGAGACCCCTCTACCTGAGAGCCTACGAGGGGGCCCTCAGCCAGGTCGACGTCCTCGCCATGCCAACTACCCCCATGAAGGCTCCACGCCTGCAACCGGTCGGTGACTATCTGGAAGACGTCGCTCGCCATGTCGAATTGCTGCGCCAACCCGTGATCCAGAACACCGTTCCGTTCAACTACACGGGCCACCCAGCCCTTGCCATTCCCTGTGGCCAGTCAGGTGGGCTCCCCACCAGCCTGCAACTGGTCGGCCGCTTCTTCGACGACCCTCTCCTGTTGCGGGTGGCCCAGGCCTACGAGAGCTCCGCGGAATGGGGCGCGACACCCGGCCGACAGAGGGGAGACTCTTCCCTCATCAGTCCGACCGGGAAGCCCTCCGGCCCGGTGACGACATGAGCACCACGGTCGAGACAGCGCTCCACGTGGCCATAGTTGGAGCCGGGGCCATCGGCGCTGGACTCGCCATGGAGCTATCCCGGCGTGGTGCCCGGGTCACCATATACGAGGCCGGCCGGCCCGGGGAGGGCACTTCGGGAACCACCTTCGCCTGGGTGAACTCCAATGCCAAGGAGCCCGAGGCCTACCACGAGCTCAACCGGGCGGGGATGAGGGCGCACCGTGAGCTTTCCCGAGGTTGGCCTGGAGAACCCTGGTTCCTGCCCACCGGGCACCTGGAGTGGGCTACCGACCCTTCATCGGTGGAGGAGCTCACGACCAGGACCGACCGCCTCCTGTCGCTCGGCTACAGCATGAAGCGCCTCACCGTGTCCGAGGCGACCAGGATGGAACCAGATCTGGTGGTGCCGCCTGGAGTTGACCATGTGGTCCTGTTTCCCGAGGAGGGCTATGCCCTGCCCATTCCCATGATCGGCCGCATGCTCGGGGAGGCCCTCGATCTCGGGGCACAGCTGAGGTGCCCCGCCAGGGTGGCCGGCCTCGAGGAGCGGGCGGGCGGCGTGGGGATCAGCTTGGAGGACGGAAGGGTCACAGCGGCCGACGTCGTGGTCGTCTGCGCCGGGCGGTGGACCGCCGAGCTGTTGGGCACTGCCGGCTACTCCCTCCCCCTCCTCGGCACCGATCAAGGCCCAGTGGTGCTCGGCTACCTCGGCTATACGGCTCCGGTAGCCCTCAGGTTGTCTCGTGTCCTCACCGCCCCCGGCCTCAATGTCCGCCCCGACGGAGGGGGGCGACTAGTCCTACAGGCACGGGACCTGGACCCATCGGAGGACTTTACTGACCCCCCCAGCACCAGCGGCTCTCTGGCAAGTGAGATGCGGCGAAGGCTGGGCTATGTCCTGCGCCGCGGCGACAGGGCGACCATTCAAGACGTGCGGCTGGGCCGTCGAGCAATACCCGCCGACGGGCTCACCGTCACCGGGTTCATCGACCCCGGGCAGCGGATCTACACGGTGGTAACCCACAGCGGGATCACCCTGGCCCCTCTCCTGGGACGGCTCGTGGCCAAAGAGGTCGCCCGAGGAACAAGGTCGCCCATGCTGGAGCCGTTCCGCCCCGGACGCCTCGTCTCCGCTGGGAGCAAGCCGCCACCGCTCCCGCGGGGTGACGCGACAAGACCGGAGCTGAGATCGAGGGCGGCAAAGCCAGGAGTTCGATCCGGGGGACACAGGCGGTCGACCTCGGATCCGGAGGACGTGGTTCGCAGGCACTCAACCTAGGTCAGGAGGACCCTGAACATGAGGACATCCCGGGAGAAGACAGGCCCCCCCACAGCACGTAGCCGTCACTCAAGGGCGCTGCGCCTGCTCTTGGCAGGTTTGCTTGCTGGCGTCGTCTTGGCAGCCTGTTCCAGCTCTTCGACCAAGACCGGCACCTCCCGGGTCTCGACAGCCCATCGAGGGGGCACCGTCACCCTCGCCCTCCAGCCCGGCGCGACGCCCAACTACATCTTTCCCTTCGTTCCCACTCAGGACCTCACAGCGGCCAATTTCGCCAACCTCCTGTATCTCATTTACACTCCTCTCTACTTCTTTGGCAACGGGGCGCACACGGGTATCAACTATGCTCTCAGCCTGGGCAACAAACCGGTGGTGTCCAATGGGGGCAAGACGCTAACCGTGACCCTAAAGCACTATCGCTGGTCGAACGGTCAGCCCGTCGACGCCGAGGATGTTGCCTTCTTCTGGCAGCTTCTGGTCGCCAACAAGAAGCAGTTCGGAAATTACGTTCCCGATGGTAACCACATCCCGGACAACGTCAGCGCCTTCAAGGTAGTCAACTCCCACACGGTGAGCTTCACCTTCAAGCGTCGCTACAACGTTACGTGGCTCATATACAACCAGTTGAGCCTCATCATCCCCATGCCCGCCCAGGCGTGGGACAGGACCAGCATGCACGGGCCAGTTGGCAACTATGCGGCAACCCCGACGGGTGCCAAGAAGGTCTGGACCTTCCTGAACGGCCAGGCCGAAAAGCTGCCCGACTATGCGTCCAACCCCTTGTGGAAGGTGGTGGACGGCCCCTTCCGGTTGGCGTCGTTCTCGACCGACGGTGAGGCCACCTTCACTCCCAATCCTTCCTATAGCGGACCGGTGAAGCCCAGGATCGCAAAGCTGGTCGAGCTGCCCTTCACCAGCGCGGCGGCCGAGTACACCTCTCTCCGGAGCGGATCCATCGACTACGGGTACGTGCCGGAGAACGATTTGAAGAACGAGGCGGCCATCAAGGCTGACGGGTACAGGATCGTCCCTTGGTACGTCTGGGGGGTGGCTTGGAACTTGCTCAACTGGCCGAACCCGAGGGACGCGGCTCTGTTCAAGCAGCTCTACATCCGTCAATCGCTCCAGCAACTGGTCGACCAGCCCTCGTACATCAAGGACATCTGGGAAGGGGACGCGGTGCCGAGCTACGGGCCGGTTCCCATCGTGCCTTCTTCCAGTGTGACGAGCCCTGAAGAGCGACACAACCTCTACCCTTATGATCCCCGGGCAGTGGCACGGGTCCTCACCAGCCACGGCTGGCGAGTGGTCCACGGCGTGGCCGAGTGTGAAAGGGCGGGGGTGGGCCCAGGCCATTGCGGCGCCGGCATCCCGGTGGGCAAGCGCCTGATCTTCAACCTCTACTACCCGAGTGGCATATCCCAGCTTCAGGACGAGTACGAGGCCTACAAGTCGGTGGCCGGTTCGGTCGGTATCGACATCGTCTTGCACCAGGTCCCGTCCAACAGCGCTGCCGAGCTGAACTCGCCCTGCGTGGCCAAGTCAGGGAAGAACTGCCAGTGGGACCTTCTCAGCCTGGGCAGCCCCTCGATCATCTATGACCCCGACAACTACCCCACTGGCGGAGTGGTGTTCTCCTGCGGCGGCGGGTTCAACGGTGGCGGCTACTGCAACGAGCGAGCCAACTCCCTGATAGCTGCCACTCACGACGAGAACGGCCTCGGGGCCATGTACGCATACGAGGATTTCATCGAACGGCAACTGCCCGTCACCTTCTTCCCTACTGCCCCCTATCAGGTCTCGGCCATCAGTGACCGTCTGCACGGCGCCCGGGCCCAGAACCCCTACGTTTACATCGAGCCCCAGTACTGGAGCCTCGGTGGCTAGAAGGCGGTTGCCGTCGCCCTACCATCGGCCCGTGGGACCAGAGGCCGCGCCGTGAGCGGGGGGACCATCACCTCCGACGCCCTCGTGGTGGGCGGGGGCCTCCTCGGCAGCGCCGTGGCCTACGAGCTGGCCCGGCGGGGCCTCGCCGTGGTGCTCGTGGACCGCGCTGACCGGGGCCAGGCCAGCGCCGCCGGAGCGGGGATCCTGTCCCCTGCCACCAGCCTGTGGGGCAGCGAGGACCAGGCCCGCTTCGGGAGGCTGGCCGGCGAGCACTACGGGGGGCTGGTCCCGGCCCTCGAGGAGGACGGCGGCGGCCCCACGGGATACGCCACCGCCCCCGTCATGGCCGTGGCCGAGGACGAGGAGGGTGACAGCCGGCTGGACCAGCTGCTGGACCAGGCCCGGGCCCTGGCCATCCCCCTCGAGGAGGTGAGCGGGCCCGAGGCCAGCACCCTCTTTCCTCTCCTCGCCAAGGTGGGCCGGGCCGTCGTGGACCGCCGGGGGGCCAGGGTCGACGGACGGCTGCTCACGGCCGCCCTGCAGCGAGCGGCGCAAGGGCGGGGCGCCCGGGTCATGGAGGGAGGTGTCGACGAGCTGTGCCTCAGCGGGCCGAGGGTGGTGGGGGCCCGGGCCCACAGCCTGCGCATAGATGCGGGTGCCGTGGTGCTGGCCGCCGGGGCCTGGCTCTCCGCCCTCCAGGCCCCTCTCGGTCCCGAGCCCCTCGTCTATCCCATGCGCGGCCAGATCGCCCATCTGCAATGGGACGAGGGCCCCACCGCCAGCTGGGCCGTGGTCGTGGCCCAGAGCGGCTACTACCTCCTGCCCTGGCCGGACGGGCGGGTCGTGGTGGGGGCCACCCGGGAGGCCGGCTCCGGCCTGGTCCCCGAGCTCACGGCCGGGGGGATGGCCGAGACCCTGGCGGCCGGTCTCAGGCTGGCCCCGGACCTGCACCGGGCCCGGGTGCGGGAGTGGCGGGTGGGCCTCCGCCCGGCGTCGATGGACGGCCGCCCCATCCTGGGGGCCGTGCCGGGGCTCGAGGGCTGCTACCTGGCCACCGGCCACGGTGCCGGCGGCCTGTTGCTCGGGCCCTACTCGGCCCGGGCCGTGGCGGAGACCATCCTCTCCGGCGACGACTCGCTCATCCCCCCCGGCTACCAGGCCAGGCGCTTCGCCGGCTGAGACAGCCGTCCCGGGGTGGACCCGGGCCGTCGGGGCCGTCCCGCCTTGACCTGCCGGGATGGCCCAGGGCGACAGCCTCCTGGCGGAGGTACCATCACAAGCGGAGAACGTTCCTGTCCGGAGAGGGGTGGGGTTGAGAGGGTCGGGGGCGATGGCCCGACGTCGCTGGGCCCCCTTCGTGGGCCGGGAGCAGGAGCTGTGCACCCTCGAGGAGATGATGGCCACGGCCCGCCGGGGCCAAGCCCAGCTGGCCCTCATCGAAGGGGAGCCGGGCATCGGCAAGTCCACTCTCCTCAACCGTGCCGTAGCCCTCACGAGCGAAGACGACGTCGTGCTGCGGGCGAGCGGCGAGGAGGACGAGGCCCTCATCGCCTACGGTGTCGTCGACCAGCTGACCAGGAGCGCCCCACGGTTGGCCGGCGACGCTGCCGGCACGCCGGCCGGACCAGGCGGCAACCGGGCTGGTCGCGACCCCCTGGCGGTCGGGGCGGAGCTGCTCTGCCTGGTGGACCGCCTGCAGCGACCGAGGGGGATAGTCGCCGTCGTCCTGGACGACCTGCATTGGGTGGACGAGCCCTCCGCCCGGGCTTTGCTCTTCATGGTCCGTCGCCTCGCCGCGGACCAGGTGCTGACCCTGGCGTCGGGACGACCGGGCAGCTTCGGGCGGCTGGGCGAGGGGTGGAGCCGCTTGATAGCGGGCGACCACCGGGTCACCCGGCTGCGGCTGGCCGGGCTCGGGGTCGAGGAGGTGACGGCCCTCGGAAAGGAGCTGGGAGTCCAGGGCCTCACCCCCGAGGCGGTGCACGCCCTGATGGACCAGACCAAGGGCAATCCCCTCTATTGCCGGGCACTGCTCGAGGAGGTGGGGAGCGACCTCCTGAGTCAGGGGCCCGAGGCCCTGCCGGTCCCCGCCACGGTCACCGACGCCCTGGCCGCCCGGGTGGGGTCCCTGGCCGAGCCCACCCGCCGGCTGGTCATGGCGGTCGCCGTCCTGGGCCGGCGCTGCCCCCTCTCGACGGCCGCCCGCCTGGCTGACCTGGACGATCCCCTCCCCGCCCTGGACCAGGCCGTCCAGGGCGGGTTCCTGGTCGACGACCGCAGCCGCGGCTACCTCGAGTTCTCCCACCCCCTGGCCCACCGGGCCATCTACGACCATCTGGGTCCCCTGCGGCGCCGCCAGCTGCACCGGCGCGCCGCCGAGCTCGTGCCTGCCCCCGGCTCCCTCGCCCACCGAGCCGCCTCGGCGGTGGGGCCGGACCCCGAGCTCGCCACCGAGCTCGAGGGGGCCGGCCGCCAGCTGGCGGGGGACGGCCAGCTGGCGCGGGCCGGCGCCCTGCTGGCCCAGGCCTCAGCTGCCAGTCCCGACCCGCAGGACCGGGACCGGCGCCTGCTGGACGCCCTCGAGCTGTACCTCGGTGCGGGCGAGGTGAAGGCAGCCGAGTCTCTCCTCCCCCACCTTCCCGAGGGCCCCCGGCCGCCCCGGGCGGCGGCCCTCACCGGCCAGCTCCACCTGATGGCGGGCCGGGCGGCCCGGGCCGAGAGGCTGCTCACCGAGGCCTGGGAGGGCCACGACCCCATCTCGGAAGCCGCAGTAGGGGCGAACGCCGCCGTCCAGCTCGTGCACTGCCACGGGGTGGCCGGCCGACTGGCTGAGGCCGAGGCCTGGGCGGAGAGGGTGAGCACCCTGGCCCCCCGTGCCGAGCAGCGGCGCCTGGGCTGCGGCCTGGCCGGCCTCATCCAGTCCCTGGCAGGACGGGGCTACAACCCGGCCCGCTGGGCCGGGATCGACGGCCCGGTCCCCGAGGTCCCGGTCGGGGAGACGGACCTGGTCGCCCTGCGGGGCGGCGCCCGGCTCCTGGGCGGCGATACGGCCGGGGGGGCGGCCGACCTGGCCGCCGCCGTGGCCCGGCTGCGGGCCGGGGTGCCCCTCCTCTATGCCAGCCAGGCGCTGGCCTACATGGCCGAGGCGGAGTACCGCCTGGGGGCCTGGGACGACTCGGCCGTGCACGCCGAGGTGGCCGTCACCCTGGCCCGGGGAACGGGGCGGGTGTGGGACCTCGGCTTCGTCCACGCCCAGGCCGCCCTGGTCCCGGCGGCTCGGGGAAACTGGCCGGCGGCCAGCTACCACGTCCAGGAGGCGTGGGCGGCCGCCACCTCCTTCGGGGCGCCCATGGCCGTCGCCGCCGCCGCCACCGCCCGGGCCAGCCTGGCCCACGCCCAGGGCCAGCCCGAGGCCGTGGTGGCGTCCGTGGCAGCCCTGCGGGCCATCGGGGGCGCCGAGATCTTCGGGCATCCGGACGTCTACCCCTGGAGGTCGATCGAGGCCGACGCCCTATTGGACCTCGGTCGCCTGGGAGAGGCCGAGGCTGCCATCGACGAGCTGGACGCCGCGCTGGCGCACCGCTCCGCGACCGCCCTGGTGTCGGTGGCCCGGCTGAGGGCCAGGCTGGCGGCCGCCAAGGGGCACCTCGACCTGAGCACAGCGGGCTTCGAGGAGGCCTCCACCTTGGCCTCCGCCCCGAACTCGCCGATCCCGCCCCTGGAGGTGGCCCGGCTCCAGCTGCAGCACAGTCGGGTGCTGAGGGCCGCCGGGCGCAGGGCCGAGGCGGTGGCCAAGGTGCGGGCGGCCCGGACCCGCCTGGCCGATCTGGGCGCCCGGACCTACGTGGCCGCCTGCGACCAGGAGCTGGCCGCCTGCGGGGCCGCCGTCCGGCCCGAGACGGGTGCCGAGGCCCTCGGCCTCACCCCGGCTGAGCTGGCCGTGGCCAGGCTGGTGGCAGCGGGGCGGGCCAACCGCGAGGTGGCAGCCCAGCTCTTCGTGAGCGTCAAGACGGTGGAGTTCCACCTCGCCCACATCTTCACCAAGCTGGGCGTGAGGAGTCGGCGGGCCTTGGCTGACCGGCTCCGGGTCGACTCACCCCCCGCCGTGACCTGAGCGGAGGGACGCCGGACCGTCGCCGCCGCCGGCCCCGAGGAGGGGACCGTAGCCAAGGCCGGCCTCGCCCCCGCCCGGGAGGGGCGCCTTCCTACCCTGACACCCCCGGCCAGGGTCGAAACCAGGGGCGGGACCAGGGCCGTCACCCGGTGAAATGGGGACGGCGCCAGCCCATACTCGTCCCGGGCGACCGGTGCCCTCAGGAACCCGGGTAGCGGCGCCCCGGATCTCCCCGGCCGGCAGCGGGCGGGAAGGCGGGAACGGCTCGAGGAAGGGCGGAACCATGCGAAGGTCCCCAGGGCGGAGAACCATGGCCGGGGCTCTCATCCGGCTCGGCATGGGGTCGATCATCACCTTGGGCGTCCTCACCGGCCTGGCCGTGCCGGGGGCCTCGGCCTCCGGGCCGCTCCGCCCGAGTGGCGGCCACGAGCCCGTGACCCTGGTCCGGGGCCACGGTCACCTGGTGCACATATTCCCCACCCCGGCCGCCTATGCCAGGGTGAGGGGCGAGACCAGCACCGGGATCCCCGCCGACTCCACCACCGCCATGTCCTGGCACGGGGGACCGGTGATGCGGGCCCCGGTGAACTACCTCATCTTCTGGCAGCCGCCGGGGACCGCCTTCGCCCCCGGGTACATGGCCACCATCCAGCGCTACTTCGAGGACATCGGGGGGACGCCCACCTACAACATCGTCACCCAGTACACCGACGGAACCAACCAGCCCGTGCCCGATGCCGCCACTTACGGCGGGACCTGGGTGGACACCTCGGCATTTCCCCACAGCGGAGAGGGCAGCGACCCCCTCCTCGACTCCGACATCCAGGGGGCGGTGAGCGCCGCCATCAGCGCCAACCCGGGCTGGCAGCCTCCTGGGCTCAGCACCATGTACTTCGTGTTCACGGGATACTTCACCGCCACCGGGGACCCGGTGGACAGCTGCACCAACAGCTCCCAGACCAGCTGCTTCGCGGCCGCCTCCAACCCCGTGGGGAACGGGTACTGCGCCTACCACTCCTACTTCGGCACCAACACCATCTACGCCAACATGCCCTACGCCTCCCTGGGGGACTGCTACACCAGCCCCAATGCCCCCGCCTACCCCAACGGCGCCGCCGCCGACATCACCCTCAGCGCCGTGTCCCACGAGATGTTCGAGGCCAACACCGACCCCCTGCTCAACGCCTGGTACGACAACGTGGACGGCCTGGCGGGGGAGATCGGGGACAAGTGCGCCTACAACCAGGCGCCCTGGGAGCCCGACGGCACCAACATCGTGCTCCACGGCCACCCCTACCAGATGCAGCGCGAGTGGTCCAACGACCCCACCTATTTCGGCTGCGTGAAGCGCTACGGGCCGGCGGCCAACCCGTCGGTCACGGCATCGCTGGACTTCGGGACGGTCCCCCGGGGGACCACGGCCGTTCGGGACGTGGTCATCTCCAACTCCGGGGGAGGCGACATGAACGTCCTCAATGTCCGCTTCGGGACCGGCACCGACTCCCGTTACTCCTTCCTCGACGTTCCGCCCACCACCGCCACCATCCCCCCGGGTGCCAGCCTCACCGTTCACGTCCAGTTCTCACCCCCGGCCTCGGACAACTCAGCGGGCCCCTACACCGGCAGCGTGGTGATCGACGCCGACAACCGGGACCCGAGCACCGCTCCCGACCAGGGCAACTCCACCTGGACGGTCCCCATGACCGGGACCGTCGGCATCCCCCAGGACACCCTTTCCCCCGGGCCCCTCAACCTCGGCCTCGTGTGCCGGGGGACCACCGCCACCGGTACGGTCACGGCGACCAACACCGGCACCGCCCCGCTCACCCTCGAGGGGGCCACCATGGGAGGGGGCAGCTCACCGGACATGTCCGTGTCCCCCTCGCCGGCCCTGCCCCAGGTCCTGGCCCCCAGCGACTCGCTGGGCTTCCAGGTGACCGACTCCCCGCCGGCCAACTCCTCCGGAGGCCCCGAGACAGGATCGTTCGTCGTCTCGAGCGACGACCCGAGCTCGCCAGCGTCGGTTCAGGTGAACGCCACCGTGGGGGTGCCGGTCGCCACCCTCGACGCCTCGGCGCTGCACTTCGGCGGGGTGGCCACGGACAACCGCACCTCGCCGGACTCGGTCTCCCAGTCCCTCCGGGTGAGCAACACCGGCCCCTGCGACCTGCACCTCCAGAGCGTGGTGCCCTCGGGTGACTTCACCGTCACGTCCCCCGTGGCCCTGCCCGCCACCATCGCTGCTGGCAGCTCCATCGAGCTGACTGTCACCTTCAACCCCTCGGCACCCGGGCCCGCCAGCGGCACATTGGTGGTGAGCACCGACGACCCCGCCAACCCCACCCTCACTGTCAGCCTGGACGGCACGGGCCTCGAACCGGCCATATCGGCCTCGCCCAGCCAGCTGGTGTTCCCCCCCACCGTGCTCACCACGCAGGTCCCCGGCTACCCGGGGACGACGCAATCCACTCAGGTGACCAACACGGGGCAGGCCGAGCTGATCGTCGACTCGCTGGCCACGGCGGCCCCGTTCTCGGCTCCCGGGGCCACCTCACCGCCCAGCCGTTACGCCGTGAACAGCGGGTTCAGCGAACCGGTGACCTTCGCCCCCACGTCCAGGGGCAAGTTCACGGGGTCGCTGGCCATCACCGACAACGGGGATGGAGAGGCACCGGTGAGCGCCACGGTCCCGCTGTGCGGTGAGGGGGTGACCCGAGGCATCCGGGTGCTGGTGGTGGACGGGAACGGCACCCCCTACCCCGTGGTGTCCCGGCTCAAGCTCACCAGCCACAACACCTCGCCCGGGGTCAACATCAACCTGTCATCGCTGCCCCTCACCAATGTCGCCACCTCCTGCCAGGCAGGCCAGCAGATGCAGTACCAGAACGAGGCTCTCCCCGCAGCCCCGGGCGGGTCAGGGGGTCACGCCGCCTACTACACCCTCAGCGTCTCGGGGGGAGGCAAGGCGGCCACGACCAGCTTCACCCTGGGGGCAGCCGAGTTCAAGACCATCACGGTGACGGTCAAGTAGCCCTCGGCCCCCTGTTGCCGGCGGTAGCAGGCCGGGGCCGGACCCTCCTGGCCTCCGCCTGCCTCGCCGCCGGCCTGGCCTCCACGGCCGGCTGCGGGACGCCGGGCCCCGGGGGCCGTCCCGCCTCCACACCCTCCCGGACAGCGACCCCGTCCACCTCGGGCTCCCCTACCCGCCTCGACATCGGCCCCAGCAGCCAGGGCTCGACCGTGCACCTCGGGCTGGGGGGGCGCCTGAGGATCACCCTGCCCAGCACCTACTGGGGCCATGTGGCCACCTCGGCCCCCGCCGTCCTGGGCCTGACCGGCACCCGGACCCGCCCCTCCCGGGCCCCCGGCTGCGTGCCCGGACAGGGCTGTGGTGCGGTGGTCGCCTCCTTCGTCGCCCTGCGCCCCGGAACAGCCGAGGTCAGCGCCCGCCGGCGGCTCTGCGGCGAGGACGTCCTCTGCCCGCCGGCCGAGCGGCGGTTTTGGGTCCGGGTGGTGGTCCGCTAGCTCCTCATCCGCTCGCACCTGGCCTTCCGGCCCACTGCCCCGGGTTGCTCTCTATCTGACGGGCCGGGCGCCGCACGAGGCCAGGACTCGTCCGGTGTGAGCGGCGCGATCGGCCCACCACTCGGCAATCCCGGCAACCCTGGCCCCCAGGACGCATAGCTGCGAGCCCAGTCCTCGGCGTGGGAGGACAGAGCGGCAATGGTCCGTGCCGGTTGCTGGGAGAGCAGCGACTGGAGCATGAACCGGCGCTCGCCTTGGCGCGTCCCGGCGCCAACCGTGCGGCCAACGGCAGCCAATGTGGCCCGGGTCAGCACCAGGCCGCTCCGGACTGGTGCCACCAGGGCCGCCACGAGATCCTTCAGACTTGGTTCCGGCTCCAGCGGTGGGGGCGGTCGGTCGTGCCACTTGTAGAACCACGACTCCGACAGCCCGAGGAACCGACAGCACTTGGCACCACCCCCCGCCAGCGCCGGCGGGTGGAGCTCGACGCCGAGGTGAAACGCATCTTCGAGGACTCCGGCGGCACGCCGCGCACCTACGGGTCGCCGAGAATCCACACCGAGCTCGTCGAGGATGGCTGGGCGGTGGCGGAGAAGACCGTGGCGGATTCGATGGCCCGCCAGGGGCTCGTGGCCCGGCCCAAGCGGCGCCTTCGGTCCCTGACCAGGCCGGACAAGGCCGCCGCGCCGCTTCCCGACCTGCTCAAAGCGCGACTTCTCGGCGCAGAAGCCCGACGAGAAGTGGTGCGGGGACCTGACCGAGATCCCCACCGACGAGGGCAAGCTCTACTTGGCGAGCGTGCTGGACTTGGCCGCCCGACGCATACCGGGATTCGCCCTGGGCGACCACCACGACGCCGAGCTCGCCACCGGGGCGCTGCAGATGGCAGCTGCCGTGCGCGGCGGGGACGTCGCCGGCGTCATCTTTCACAGCGACAAGGGCTCGGAGTTCACCGCGTCGGACTTCGCGGCGGCCTGCGATCGTCCCGGCGTCTCCCAGTCGGCCGGTCGTGTGGGGTCGTGCTTCGATAACGCCGTCATCGAGAGCTGGCACTCCACCCTCGAGTTCGAGCTCTTGAGCAGGCACCGCTTCGCCACCAAGGCCGAGGCCCGACGTGCGGTGGCCCGCTTCATCGACACGTACAACACCACCCGGCGCCACAGCAGCTGTCAGATCAGATGCTCCTGCCAGCCGCCTACGAGGCCCTGCTCGTCGAACGCGCTGCCAACGATGCAGACGCCGCGTGAAACCGTCCCAGGATCAGACGCCCTCAACCGACTCGGGTGGTGCTGGGGTGCGGGCAGATGTCATGCTGCAACGACCAATCCAGAAGCCTCCACGGTTTGGGGGGAAGCCCAACTTCTACACGGCCAGACGCGAGGACATCGACTTGGCCACACGCGAGGACTTTTTCATGGCCATGGACACAAGTCCCTCATTAGACGACTCGGGCCTTGACCGGAGGCAGGGCAACAGTGGGAGTCTGGGCCGACAGTGCCACGGCCGGCAGAGTGAGTCGGTGATTTGCCTGGCCAACCACCGCCACGGCCTCGTCGTGGCCGAAGAGGTCTCCGCCTTACTCCACTCTGAAGGCCCGGAGGCAGGCCTTCATGCTGCCCTTCGTCATCGAGCAGGCCGCTTCTTGTCATCACCGAGGCACCTCCGACCAGAGGAAGGCAAGTGCTGCATAGTGCAACCTTTGTTCGCATTGAGATTGCATGAAGTTGCTTTGGTGCCCTCCTCTGGCAGGAAGGGCTAGGTGTCCTCACCTCTAGTCGCCGGCGGCCACCTCTCACCGACCCCGGCCACCTGCTCGAAGGCCCGGGCCAGGCGGAGCACCCCCAGGTCGTCCCTGGGCCGGCCCACGATCTGCATACCCACGGGCAGGCCTCCGGCGGAGAACGCCGCCGGGACGGAGGCGGCGGGAGCCCCCAGCACGCTCACCAGGTAGCAGGAGGCCATCCAGGCCAGGTAGTCGGGCATGGGGTGGCCCTCCACGGCGGAGACCCAGGGCTCCTCTATGGGGAAGGGAAGGACCTGGCTGACCGGCAGCACGAAGAACTCGTAGCGGTCCCAGAAGCCCCCCAGGCGCTCGGCCAGGGCGGAACGGGCCTCCTCGGCCCAGCCCAGGTCGGCTGCGGTCACCGTGCGGCCGTAGGCCACGTTGTCGCGCACCTGGGGGCCGACCATGTCTTCGGCCCGCTCCACCTCGGCGCCGTAGAGGGTGGCCAGATGCCAGCCCCGCAGGACCCGGAACACCCGGTCGGCCTGGGAGAGGTCGGGCTCGGCCTCCTCCACCACGCAGCCCAGCTCCTCCAGGCGGTCGCGCTGGGCCTCCTGGACGGCCACCACCTCCGATTCGAAGGGCAGGCCCCACGGGCGCGAGGAGAACGCCACCCGGACCCCCCGGAAGTCGCGTTCCAGAGGGGCGGTGAAGGCATGGCCGGCCTGCTCCAGGGCCCGGGGGGAGCGGTGGTCGGGACCGGCCAGCACCGAGAGCAGCAGGGCGGCGTCCTGCACGTCCCTTGCCATGGGCCCCACCACCGAGAGGTCGAACCAGGCGTGGCGGGAGGGTACCGAGGGGACCCGACCCGGGGTGGGGCGCAGGCCCACCACCCCGCAGAAGCTGGCCGGGTTGCGAAGCGAGCCTCCCATGTCCGACCCGTCGGCCAGGGCCACCATGCCCGTGGCCAGGGCCACGGCGGCGCCCCCGCTGCTGCCGCCACAGGTGCGGCTCGGGTCCCAGGGGTTGGCCGTGGCCCCGAACACCCGGTTGTGGGTCTGGGAGCCACACCCGAGCTCGGGGGTGTTGGTCTTGCCCACCATCACCGCACCGGCCGTCCGCATCCGGGACACGACGAGGTGGTCCCTTGTGGGGACGTGGTCCCGGTAGAGGAGGGACCCGTAGGTGGTGCGCACCCCGGCCACGTCGATGAGGTCCTTGTGAGCCACCGGGAGGCCGTGGAGGGGGCCCAGGGGGTCCCTCCTGGCAAAGGCGCTGTCGGCCGCGGCCGCCTGGTCCATGGCCCGCTCCGCAGTGAGGGTGACGATGGCGTTGAGCCCCGGGTTCTCGGCCTCGATGAGGGCCAGGTGGGCCGAGAGAACCTCCCGGGACGACACCTGGCCGGAGCGAAGCAGCTGGGCCAGGTGGGAGGCACTGAGGTGGCATAGCTCGCCGAGTTGCGTCGAAGCCATCACCACCAAGCATGACCGGCCCGGTGACCGGGTGCCAGTGAGGGGGCGGCCGGCCTCCGGCTCAGTGGGTTCGGCGCCGGCTCCCTACCGGCGGGCCAACGGGGACGAGCGCCCGCAACTGTGGCCTGGTCCGAGGTTCCTCGCATACGCCGACCCCCATGGGGGACCACCGGCAACCAGGCCCCGCAAGGGATGCTGCGCCTTCCACGAGGCGAAGGGCCCGAGGTGGCCGAACCAGGCCAACCTGCTATAAGAGTGTTACCGCCCAGCACGTCCAGGAACCCGACATGAAAAAAGCCCGAGAACATATGCGAACAGCGGCCCGGCTCCGGTGGCCGGCCACGCTGGCCGCCGGCCTCGCCACCTTGGCCCTGGCCGGAGCGGCCTGCGGGGGCTCACCGGCCAAGCCCAACACCTCAGCCTCCTCGTCGACGCCGAGCAGCGCCGCCGCTTCGGCCTCCGGCACCCCGGCCAAGATCCCCCAAGTGGCCGCCCTGGTGCCCAAGTCGCTCCGGTCCAAGGGCTCGATCACCATGGCCATGGACGCCACCTACCCGCCAGACGAGTTCATCGCCTCCAACGGGCACACGATCATCGGGATGGACGCCGACCTCGGCAAGGCCTTGGCCGCCGTCATGGGCCTCAAGGCCAAGGAGGTCAACGCCTCCTTCGACACCATCATCCCAGGACTGTCGTCCGGGAAGTACGACATCGGTCTGTCCTCCTTCACCGACACCAAGGCCAGGGAAAAGGTCGTCAACTTCGTGGACTACTTCCAGGCCGGCGAAGGCTTCTACGTCAAGTCCAGCAGCAAGACCACCTTCAACGGGCTGTCCAGCCTGTGCGGGCACAAGGTCGCCGTCGAGAGCGGCACCACCGAGCAAAGCGACGCCACCAAGCAGAACACCATCTGCAAGAAGGACGGCAAGCCGGGGGTGGACGTGGAGACCTACGAGAACCAGAGCGAGGCCAACCTGGCCGTCTCCAGCGGCCGGGCCGACGTTGGCTTTGCTGACTCGCAGGTGGCCGCCTACATAGTCAAGCAGTCCCACGGCACCTTCAAGCTGACCGGTACGGCCTTCAAGGTTGCCCCCTACGGGATCGCCGTCCCCAAGGGCCCCCTGGACAAGGCCATTCTGGCGGCGCTGGATGCCTTGAAGCGCGAGGGCATCTACACCAAGATCCTCGACAAGTGGGGCGTCCAGAGCGGTGCCCTCAAGAGCTTCCGGATCAACGGGGCCGTCAGCTAGGACCAGGAGGTGGCCCGGACCGCGGTCGGCGCGGGCGCCCAGGTAGGAGAGCGCCCCCCGGATATCCGGGCCGTGCCGCTGCGCCACCCCGGCCGGTGGGTGGTGGCGGTGATCGTGCTCGTGCTGGCCGCCATGCTCGGCCACAGCCTGGTCACCAACACCCGGTTCCACTGGGCCATCATCGGTCAGTACTTCACCTCTACCCGGGTCCTGAGCGGGCTGGCGGTGACCATCGAGCTGACCGTCATCGCCATGGCCATCGGCATCGTCCTCGGGGTCCTCCTGGCAGTGATGCGGCTCTCGCCCAACCCCCTCGTGTCCGGGGCCAGCTGGCTCTACATCTGGTTCTTCCGAGGTACGCCGCTGCTCGTCCAGCTGCTGTTCTGGTACAACCTGTCGGCGCTCTACCCCAGGCTCGGCCTGGGGGTCCCCTTCGGCCCCCAGTTCGTGGCCGGGAGCGCCAACGCCTTCATCACCCCCTTCGTGGCCGCCATCCTGGGGCTCGGGCTCAACGAGGGGGCCTACATGGCCGAGATCGTGCGGGCCGGCATCCTCTCGGTGGACCAAGGCCAGACCGAGGCGGCCCAGGCTCTGGGGATGACGCGGCTGCAGACCATGCGCCGGATAGTCCTGCCCCAGGCCATGCGGGTCATCGTGCCCCCCACGGGCAACGAGACGATCTCGATGCTCAAGACCACGTCGCTGGTAAGCGTCATCGCCGTCACCGACCTCCTCTACGCCGTGGAGCTCATATACGCGGCGAACTACCGGACCATCCCGCTGCTCATCGTGGCCAGCATCTGGTACCTGATCGTGACCTCCATCCTCACCATCGGCCAGTACTACGTGGAGAGGTACTTCGCTCGGGGGGCGGCCAAGCAGCTTCCCCTGACCCCGTGGCAGCGCCTCAGGCGCAACCTGGCCATCACCCGCCCGGCGCTGGCCGGAGGCCTCGAGGTCCCGAGGCCGCCCCGATGAGCGTGAGCGGAGCCGGTTCGGGGTCCCCGGGGCTCATGGTGGAGGCGGACAACCTCCACAAGCGCTTCGGCAGGCTGGAGGTGCTGCGGGGAGTGACCTTGCAGGTGAGGCCCAGTGAGGTGCTGTGCGTTATCGGGCCGTCCGGCTCGGGGAAGTCGACCTTCCTGCGCTGCATCAACCACCTGGAGAAGATCGACGCCGGGCGCCTGTGGGTGGACGGGGTCCTGGTCGGCTACGCCCAGCGCGGGGACCGCCTCCACGAGCTACCCGAGCGGGAGGTCTGCCGGCGGCGGGCCGAGATCGGCATGGTCTTCCAGAGGTTCAACCTGTTCCCTCACATGACCGCCCTGGAGAACGTCATGGAGGGACCGGTGGTGGTGAAGCGCGAGGCCAAGGCGACCGCCCGCGACCGGGCCCGCGACCTCCTGGCCCAGGTGGGCCTGGTCGACAAGGCGGACGTCTATCCCAACCAGCTATCCGGGGGCCAGCAGCAGAGGGTGGCCATCGCCAGGGCCCTGGCCATGGAGCCCAAGCTCATGCTCTTCGACGAGCCCACCAGCGCGCTGGACCCCGAGTTGGTGGGCGAGGTCCTGGACGTCATGCGGCGGCTGGCCGAGCAGGGCATGACCATGATCGTGGTGACCCACGAGATGGGGTTCGCCCGGGAGGTGGGCGACTCACTGGTGTTCATGGACGGCGGGGTGGTCGTGGAGGCCGGGCCGCCCCGCCAGGTCCTTTCCGACCCCAGGCAGGAGAGGACCAGGAGCTTCCTCTCCAAGGTGCTCTGACCCGTCCGCCTGGCCACGACCATTGCCTTACGTGGGCCGGGCTGGGCACCTGGTGCGACGGCATGGCTCCGCCCGTCCGGCCAGGACCGCTCGGCCGCCTTTACCCGGTGGCGCCCTCGAGGGAGGGCGCGAGCCCTCCGGCCCCGGGTGGAGCGCTGCGCATCACCGAGGCGCGGAAGCTGTCACCCCGCTGGGGGCACATCAGCACGGCGACGATGGACACCGCCACCCCGAAGATCAGGTAGGCGAAGGCAGCCGGGAACCCGAAGGCGCCGGCCAGCGCCCCCATGACTACAGCCACGATGGCCCCCGCGCTCTGGCCCCCGAAGTTGACCAGGCCCGTTGCCGTGCCCATGAGCTCATTGGGCAGCAGCCGTATGGGCAGGCCGAAGATGGGCATGAAGGTCAAGAACATGATCCCCACGCCGATGGTCTCGAAGAGGGTGAATCCCCCGGTCGTGGTGGCGGTGAGCATGAGGTACAGGAACACCGCGGTGAGGACCATGCAGGGGATGATGATCCAGCGCTGGCGGTCGTGGAAGACCCGATCGAAGAGGAGGCCGCCCACCACGGTGGTCCCCGTGGCCACGAACCAGGGGATGGAGACGAGGATCCCCGTGGTGGCGATGGGCACGTGCTTGGACGTTATGAGGTAGGAGGGGGCCCAGGAGATGAGGCCCCAAGAGACGGTGTCGAAGCCGAAGAACACGAAGTAGAGCTTCCACATGTCCGGCGCCCGCAGGACCCACAGCTGGCCGCCGGAACCCCGGGCCGTCCGGCCCCCTGTCCCGCCTGACGGTGGCCTGTTGGCCTCCACCGCTTCCGCAGCCGCAGGCGCCCGCTGGGAGCTGAGGGCCCTCGGCATCAGGAACCACACGATCAAGGCGATGAGGATCCCGAACCCGCAGATCACGAAGAACGACTGCCGCCAGCCGACGGCAAGGATCGCAGGGGCTGCCACCAGCGGAGCCAGGGCTGAGCCGAGCGGGTTGGACGAGAGCATCACCCCGTCGGCCGTGAGCCGCTGGCGGGGGGTGGTGCGCTCGGCGATCGCCTTCATGGAGGCGCCGGGGAAGATGCCCTCAGAGGCGCCGAAGACGAGGCGGATGACGAGCAGGGCAGCGTAGGTGAAGGCCACCCCGGTGAGAGCCGTGAAGGCGGACCAGAGCCCGAGGGCCAGGGTCATGGTCTTGCGTGACCCGATCCAGTCGGCCAGGCGGCCTCCGGGTATCTGGAACAGGGCATAGGTGATGAAGAACACGCTGAGGACCAGGCCCTGCTCGGCCTTGTTGATCCCGAAGGCCTTGCCGATGTCCGGAAGGGCCAGGGTGATGACGAGACGGTCGATGTAGTCGATGAGCCAGGCGAAGAACAGGATCACCACCGTCCACTGCGCCGTGGTGGCGGCCCGCTGGGCCGTGGCGTAGGGGGCGGACCGGGGCTGGGGGGCGCCTGCGGTCCACGGCACGCTCTCGGTCATGCTGGCTCCTTTCCTCCAAAAAGGGGCTTGCCTGGCAGGGCGTCGGGGACCACCTCCCCGTCACGCACCACCAAGGCGCCGCCGACCATCACGTGGGTGATGCCCGTCGAGGCCACCAGCGGATCGGTGTAGGTGGCCCGGTCACTCACCCGCTCGGGGTCGAACACGGTGAGGTCGGCGTCGGATCCCGGCTGCACGCGCCCCTTGGCCCTCATGGCCGGGCACGAGCTCTCCAGCACCTTGGCGGGGGCCAGGGTGAGGCGGGCCACCGCCTCGGGCAAGCTCATGAGCCCCCGGTCACGGGCCAGGCGCAGGAACCGGGAGAACGTGCCCACGCTGCGGGGGTGGCCGAGGGTCCCGGGGGGCACCGGCCAGGTGTGGGGGTCCGGGGCCTCCCCCGGCCAGTGGAAGGGCAGGCCGTCGCTGGCCACGGCGGCCCCCGGGAAGGAAAGGGCCCGCTCGACGTGGCCGAACTGAGCGGGGTCGTCGTCGTCGAGGTAGCGGATGAAGGCCAGTCCACCGGGGTCCGACCGGCGGAGCTCGGTGAGCCGGGCCTCGTCCTGCACCCATTCCATGGTGGGCAGGTAGCGGATGGAGCTCGGGGTGAGCCCTCTCCGGGGGAGGTGCTCGGGGGCCAGGAAGGCGGCCCCGATGGCCGTCATCGCCGTGCCGTAGGGGTAGGCCTCGGTGGTGACCGCCGATCCCTCCCTCTGCACCCGCTCCACCAGGGAGAGCACCCGGTCCACGTGATAGGTGGAGGTGCTGTTGAGGTGGCAGTAGTGCATGTGCGCCCCGGTCTCCCCGGCGGCACGCACCAGCTCCTCGGCCCCGTCCACGGGTGTATCCGGGTTGTTCTCCACCAGCTCCCGGGTGTGGGTGTAGGTCGGGACACCGGCGCCGGCGGCCAGGCCCGCCACCTGGAGGTACTCGGAGGGTTCGATCAGGGGGGCATACCCGATGAGGATGCCGATGCCGAGCGCCCCTTCGGACAGGTCCTCCTCGATGAGGCCGAGGATCCGGACCACCTGGGCAGGGGTGGCGCTTTGCTGCCAGGCCTCGTTACCGAGCTGGGTGATGACCTCGTTGACGGCGCCGGTCGGCTCGTAGCCGGCCAGGACGCGCATGCGCGCCAGGGCCCAGGAAGACGAGTAGCCGTAGTTGAGGGGGCGCCCTTCGGCTGCGGCCCGGGCATAGGCGGTGCGCACCGGTCCGGCCCCCGCCTCCAGCTCGAGGGCGGTGGTGACGCCGTCCAGGGCCTGGAAGCGCTGCTCGGGGATCTGTTGGCCATGGCTGTGCAGGTCGATGAACCCGGGGGCCACCACCTGGCCCCCCACGTCGAGGACCCGTGCACCGGTCAACCTGGTCTCGCTGACGGCGGCGACGGTTCCGGCCCTGATGCCCACGTCCCGAACGCCGTCGAGGCCCGACTCGGGGTCGATCACCCTCCCACCGGTGAGCACCAGGTCGTATCGCTCCCCGGCGCCAGGCGGAACCTCAGTCACGACCGTATCCCAGACGTCCCCATGCCGGAGATACGGGATAGACGATGCCACCCCCGCCGGTCAAGGGAAACCGTCGCGCCGCTGCCGGCCAAAGACCGATCACACCCGCCTCACCAGGGCCGCTAACAACCCCACTCGCGATCAGATTCCGATTGGTTATTGGCGGCGATAGCTGAGGGGCTCAGCTATCGCCCGCCTTTCCGGCGGAGCGGGAACCAGAAAGCACCTGCATCGCTGTCGCCAAGCACGGACAAGCAGTTCAGCTACCGTGGGATCGTGAGCGAGAGCGCCAACGCCACCGGCCATCCTCTGGCCGGCCCCGGCCCAGCCCGCCCCCAGCGCTGGGCCAGCGGCATCGCCCTCGTGGGCATCTGGCGCCAAGAGGCGCCGCGGGGGTTGGACGGTGACCTCGAGCAACTGCCGGCGCGGGTCCTGGACCCGTTCACTCCCAGAGAGCCCCGGCCGGCACGCCGGCCCTGACAGGGGCACTATCCCGCCGCTCGCCGTAGAGCCGTCATCAACCTCCACTTCCGGGGAGGACGGGGGGGCTTGGGAGCGAGCCGCTCCGATCCCGCCTCGACGAGGCGGCGCTCCAGGGCCGCGGCGATGGTGGACTTGCCCGACCCCGACAGCCCCGTGAGCCAGACCGTGGCCCGTCGCAGCCCGAGGGCCGACCACCTCTCGGCCCGGGAGACGGGGCCAGCCTGCCAGCCCGCCCCGGGCCCCGACGGGGAGGAGGACCCGGTGACACCCGTACCAGCCCCCCGCCCGGGCCCGTCCCGGTCATCCGAGGACCATCCCGGCCCCGGCCGTGGCATTGGTGACCTCGTCGATGAGGATGAAGCTGCCGGTGGTGCGGTTGCGCCGGTAGGGGTCGACCATGATGGGGGAGCCGAGGCGCAGCCGGACCCGGCCGACGTCGCTGAGCCCGAGCACACCAGGGCCCGGGTCCCGGTGGAGGCTGTTCACGTCGATGCGGTAGAGGACCTCCTGCACCACCGCCCGCACCGTGCGGGAGGTGTGCTTGAGGAGCCACCGGCTGGCGGTGGCCAGGCGGGAGGAGCGGTCTCGGCTATCACCTCGTCCACGGTGCGGGCGTCGGAGACGACCGCCCCCGTGCAGGTCATGTCCCCGACCGTCCTGAACCGGACCCGGGCCGGGAAGACCTCCTCCCCCTCCCCCGCCTGGAGGTAGGGTCCGGCGGCCAGGGAGAGGCGGTAGCGGCCCGGCTCCCCCCGGGCCGCGATCGACCTCACGGGCGCCCTGGCCGACCCGGCCCCCGGCCCGGGACCGAGGCCCGGGGGCCAATGCCAACAGCCCTAACGCTCGTCATCCCTGTCCGCCTCCGGCCGCGGTCCCCGCTCCCGCAAACCAGCCTAATCTCTCTCCTTGAGATAGGCACCCCACTATCAGTGATGAGAACCAGGGGCCTTTGACTGTCACCAGGAACACTAGTAGCGTCTGAAGAACCACTCTTAGGTGTGAGCCAGGGGGAGCCGGCGGCCGATGCCCGATACCACGACTGATGGGGTTCTCACCCCCGGTCCAAGCGCAAATGGTGCTGGGCGCCCTACCTCTAGTCCCAATCCCTGGCTACACTCCCCTGCCATGGCCCCGGCCTCCGCCCCCGAGGCCGACCTGCGCGACTACCTCCGGGTCGTCTGGCGGCGCAAGTGGCTGGTGGGACTGGTGGTGGTCCTGTGCGTGGCCGCCGGGGTGGGGGCCTCCTTCCTGGAGAAGCCCACCTACACGGCCAAGGCCGACATCCTCCTCCAGTCGTCCAGCCCCGCCGCCGCCCTCCTGGGGGGCTCGGGGGCCTCGCTCTCCCCCACCGACGTGGCCACCCAGATCCAGATCGTGACCAGCGCCCCGGTCACCCAGGCGGTGAGCCGCCAGCTGCACCAGCCCGCCCCCCAGGTGAGCGTCACCGAGGTGGGCCAGACCAACGTCATCGAGGTGGCCGCCTCCAGCCACTCGGCCGCCACGGCGGCCCGGATCGCCAACGCCTACGCCCGGGCCTACCTCACCTTCCGCCGGGACCAGAACGTCAACGCCTCCCTCTCGGCCGCCAGTGCCGTGCAGGCCAAGCTCAGCTCCGTCAACCGCCAGATCGCCTCCCTGACCTCGGGGCACGGCGCCTCCAAGCAGGCCCAGCAGCTGGCCGCCCTCCAGACCGAGCAGGCCACCTACCAGGCCCAGCTCAACCAGCTCCAGGCCGACGCCTCCCTCCAGAACGGAGCGGCCGAGCTCATCACCCCGGCCACGGCCCCCTCGGTCCCGAGCTCCCCCAACCCCAAGCGCACGGGGCTCATCGGCCTGGCCGTGGGACTGGTCCTGGGCATCGGAGGGGTGCTCCTGGCCGACACCCTGGACGACCGCATCCGGGCCAAGGAGGAGCTCCAGGGGGCGAGCGGGGGCCTGCCCGTGCTGGGCCTGGTCCCGGCCCTTCCCGGGTGGCGGGACCGGCGCAAGCCCCAGCTGGCCTCCCTGGCCTCCCCCCACTCGGCCACCACCGAGGCCTACCGCCAGCTGCGCACCTCCCTCCAGTTCCTGCACCTGGACCACAACTGGAAGCTGGTCCAGGTCACCAGCGCCATGGTGGCCGAGGGCAAGACCACCACCGCCTCCAACCTGGCCGTGATGCTGGCCGAGGCCGGCCAGCGGGTGCTCCTGGTGGACGCCGACCTGCGCCGGCCCCGGGCCAACGAGTTCTTCGGCCAGGAGCGGGAGCACGGGCTCACCTCGGTGCTGCTCGGGGCCGAGGACCTGGAGCCCACCCTGCACTCGGTGAAGGAGGTGGACGGCCTCTGGCTCCTCCCCTCGGGACCCATCCCCCCCAACCCGGCCGAGCTGCTGAGCGGGCCCCGCATGGCCCACCTGGTGGACCAGCTCCGGGCCCTCGAGTTCATAGACGTGGTCCTCATCGACTCCCCACCCGTGCTCCCGGTGGCCGATGCCGTGGCCCTGGCCGCCCGGGTGGACACCACCCTCCTCGTCACCCAGGCCGGGCGCACCACGAGGAAGGCCCTCGCCCAGACCCTGGAGCACCTGGGGCAGGTGGACGCCCGTATCAGCGGCCTGGTCCTCAACGCCGTGCGCCCCAAGCACACCCGGGGCTACCGCTACCGCTACGGCTACGGGTACGGTTACCGCTACGCCTACACCCAGGCCAGGAACGGAAGCGGGGCGCGCCCGGTCGCCAGCGGCAGGTTGCAAGCCGGGGCTCCGCCCCTTCCCCCCGGCACCTGATGGGGCCCGCACATCTCATGGACAGGCACGTACCCGCATCTTCACCTCGTAGGACCCCCGGGCGATAGCTGGGACTGCATCTGATGGCCGGCTGGCTCGCCAGGGCGAAGCGGATCCAGCGGGAACTGGTCCAAGCGGTGCAGAAGCTGAACAGCCCCCGCTACGGCTTGGACGTTCTCCTGTACCGGGCCATGCGGGTGGCCCCCAGCCTGCAGGCGAGCAACTCTGTCCGGCGGATCAAGCTGCCCGACGGGAGGCACGTCACCTACCGGCGCAACCGGGGCGACATCCAGAGCCTTCGGGAGGTCTTCCTCGACGAGGCCTATCGGCTGCCTAGTGGCCTGTGGCCACGGCACATCATCGACCTCGGAGCCAACATCGGTCTCACCAGCCTGTGGCTCGCTGGTAGGTATCCAGTTGAGCGCATCATTGCCGTCGAGCCGGTCCCTGAGAATGTCGCGCTCCTCACCCGCAACCTCGCCTCCAATGACGTACCGGCAACAGTCGTGCAGGCGGCGGTGAGCCCTCACGGCGGTACGGGCTCGTTCACCACCAGCCCACAATCCAACCAGGGGAAGCTGGGGCCGGGCGACCTCCGCGTCCCGCTCGTAACCATGGGCGAGCTCCTTCGTCTCCTCGGCTCCCGAGTGGACCTCTTGAAGCTCGACATCGAAGGCGGGGAGCAGGCCCTGCTCACCCAAGGCGACACTTCGTGGCTCGACGAGATCGACGCCATCATCGCCGAGTTCCATCCTTCCCTGGTGGACTACCCCCGGCTCACCCGCATCGTCGCCGACCACGGGTTCCGTTACTGCCCGGCCAGCACCCTGTGGCCCGACAGCATGGACATCTTTGTCAGAGCATGACCGTGCTCACGCCCAGCTTGACCTGTCCCGGGAGACGGAAAGGTCAATGACTACGCAGGCATGGGAGGGAGAAGAGGTGTCCATCGGCCCTCAACCCTTTCCAGGTGGCAGTCCCGCTGACCCGACAATTCCCCTACCGGCCACTGCCGCCGGGCAAGGCCCCCTCAGCCGGCGGCGGCGGGGCTCGATCGTCGGCCTGGCCGGAGCCACGTGGGCCGGCATTGCCCTCGGCCTGGTCACCGGGCCGATCACAGCCCGGGTCCTCGGGCCCACCGGGAAGGGAGAGGTGGCGGCGGCAGCGGTCTATGCCGCCTTCGCGGCGACCATACTCGGCCTGGGGGTGCCCAATGCCGCTGGGTTCCGGAGAGCCAACCGCCTGACGAGCGAGGACGAGCTCCTGGGCGCCGTCATTCGCTGGGCCGCGTTCCTCACCGTACCCTCCATCGCCTTGGGGGCGGTGGTCGTGGCCTGGCCCCTCCATCAGCTCCACGGGAGCTCGCGGGTCCTTACCTTCCTGCTAGTTGCGACTGCCCCCCTCGGCATGGTCGGCCTGGGAAGTCACGCCATCCTGCGCGCCCGAGGCGAGCTCGGCTCGCTGTCCTGGCTCCGCCTGCTTCCCATCCTGCTCTCCGCCCTGGGGACGATCTCCCTCTGGTTGGCGGGCCACCTCACCGTCACCACCGCTCTGGCCACCACCCTGTTCACCGGGCTCGCCTCACTGGTCGCCGTCCAGGTCACCCTCGGGGTCCGCCCCCGGAGGGGAGGATCCCTCCGTCCCTTGATCAGCTTCGGGGCCCGATCGCTGCCCGGAATCCTGGCCCTCACCATGTCAGGCCAGCTAGACCAGGCCCTCGTGGCGCCTCTGCTCGGCGTCACCCAGCTGGGCGTCTACTCCGTGGCCTCCACCATCTCCACCCTCCCTCTCGGCCTCACGGCGGCCATCGCCACGCGGGCCTTTGGATCGATCGGCGAGGCGCCCACCGACGAGCGGCTGGTCACGGCCGCCCGCTACGTACGCATGAGCCTCCTAGCGGCCACGGCCCTCACCCTCGGCCTCGCCGCCATCGTCCCCTGGGCACTCCCCCTCATATACGGGACCAAGTTCGCCCCCTCGGTGATCCCGGCGCTCCTGTTGCTTCCCGGGACCGTGGCCATGAGCGGCATGGGGGCCACCGAAGCCTCTCTCAACGTGCTCGGGCGCCCCGGGAAGGCCTCCTTGGGCCAGCTCGGCGGCACCTTGATCACGGTGCTGGGGCTTCCCCTCACCCTTCCGGCCTTCGGCATCCAAGCGGCCGCCGCGGTCACCAGCTTGGACTTCATCGTGACCTTCCTCATCCAAGCCACCTTCCTGTCCCGGGTCGGCTGCCAGGACCTGGTCCCGAGGATTGGCGACGTCCCGGACCTCGTCCAGGGCGTCCTCTCCTACCTGCGAGGCCTGCCCGGAGCTCGGCACCACTGGAACGTCCGATCGACCGTAGCGGACTTCCCCCCAGCGGGTTCAGACGGGTCTCAGCCTCCGGACAGTTATACATGAGGATCCTGATCGTCTCCCCCTTCTCGTGGCGCCGCGATCTCGGGGCGGCGCGAGCCGACATGGAGCTCGCCGAGGAGCTCACCCGCCTCGGCCACGAGGTCACCAAGTTCTCCCTGGAGGACGCCGGTCTCGACTCTGCCCACCGACCGATCCTCCCCTACAACCCCTACCCCTTCTCCCTGGCCCTGGGCCGCTTCCTCCGGCGAACTTCACGCACCTTTGACGTGCTGCGCACCCTCCAGGGCCACCTTCCTTTGGGCCGCGGCCACCTTTCACCCGGCTGTGTCACGGTGGTCAGATCGGCCGGGCTCGTTCACCTTTACCAGGAGTGGGAGCTGCGCACCGGAGGAAACTTCCAGTGGGCCAGCCGGCCCGGCATCCGGGCCAAGGTGAACAGGCATCGGGACAGGCTTGGGATGGGCGTGATGGAGTGGGCCACGAACCGGAGCTTCGACATGGCCGACCTCATCATTGCCCGCAACGACGCCGAGCGCACTTTCTTGGAATCCAACCCCCGATGGTGCCCCAAGGTCGTCGCGGTGCCCTCGGCCATATCCCAGGCGGCCTTCGACGCCCTCGCCCACCGGCCGCTGCCAAGGGCTGGCACCGCATCGCCCACCATCGCCTTCATCGGCTCCTGGGATAGGCGCAAGGGCGCTGCCGACTTCCCCGAGCTGACGGCCCGGATCTGGGGGGCCTGCCCGGAGGCTCGCTTCCTCCTCCTCGGGACCGGAGTCTCCGAGGCCTTGGTGAGGACCGACCTGGGCCGTCCGTCCGACGACCGGCTCCAGGTGGTGGAGCGCTTCGACCCCCCCGATCTCCCCCGCCTGCTGGCCGGCGCCTCGGTCGGGGTGTTCCCCACCTACATCGAAGGCTGGGGCCTCGCCGCCGTCGAGCTCCTGGCTGCAGGCATCCCCGTGGTCAGCTACGACGTGCCGGGCCCGGCTCACATCCTCGGGCCCCTCGACCGGGACCTCCTCGTGCCCCCCGGCGACATCGAGGCCATGACGGAGCGGGTCCTGGGCCTCCTCTCCTCCACCGGGGACGAGATGCTGTCCCGGGCCGAGGCATGCCGGGCGCGGGCCGCCTGCTTCACCTGGACCCGCGTCACTCCCCTCGAGCTCGAAGCCTACGCCGCCCTCCTTGCGGAACGGTCGAAGGGGGCCGAGCGGTCAGGCACCCAGTCGACGCCGGCCAGGGGTGATGACGTCTCTCAGCGGGATGGGACGTACAGCAGGTTGCAGTAGCCGGCGATGGTCCACGAAGGACCAACCGCTTCCATGTCCCTCGAGCTCACCAGCCTGGGCCGCTCGCCGTACCCCTGCTCGACGAGCATGCGGTGTACCTCCCATTCGCCCAGGCACCCGCCCGGTCCGAGGAGGGTGTTCCATTCCACGACGATCCAGGGGTGATCCCTCACGATCAGGCGGGAGGCCCCGGCCAGTACCTGGGCCTCGAAGCCCTCGACATCGATCTTCACCCCGTCCACGGGCTGATCAACCAGGAGGTCGTCCAGAGCCCTGAGCCGCACCCTCTCCAGCAGCAGGCCGGCGGTGATCCCCTCCTCTCGGGCACCTAGCACGACCCTTCCCTCGTTGTGCCCATGACTGATGTCCAGGAACCCCTCCCCTATCCTGCTGGCTGCCCCCACCGGATGGGTTCGCACCCGGTCCCCGAACCCGTTGCGCTCCACATGGCGGTTCAAGCGCTCGAACAGAGCCGGGTTGGGCTCCAGGGCATGCACGCGTCCCCGCCGCCCGACCAGGGTGGCCGCCCGCAGCGTCCAAAGGCCGAGGTTGGCCCCCACGTCCACGAAGGAGGACCCTTCGGTCAACAAGCGCCCCAGGTGCTGGAGCTCCCATCTCTCCTCGCGCTCCAGCCAGATCATGGCTTCGTAGGGGACGCTGGTGTCCAGCTCCATCCACTCGCCCGAGCGAAGACGGTGCCATCGCAACCGACTGGGCTGGCGGGCCAGCCACCAGCCTATGGCCCGGCTCTTGCCCCGTAGCTCCGGTCCCTCCCTGAGCAAGGTCCCGAGAACGTCAGGTGCCGGCACGGACGAGATCCGCCCCTTCTTCCTCTGCCCCGCCGGCCCGGCGCCTGGCAAAGGCCCTGACGGCAGCCAGGTCCGCTCGCCAGCCCGTACGGGGGCTCCTCAGGACGGTCAGGGCCATCTCCCCCAGGGTCAGGGTCATGTTGCGCCAGGTCCGCTGGTAGATGAAAGAGTGGCACAGCCCGGCGAAGAGCCTGGCCGCGGCGTCGTTGAGGGGGTCCTCGTACGAGCGGCCCCCGGGAACGGCGTGGTGGATGACATAGGTCTCGGAGAGGTGGCGAATCTCGTAGCCGAGATGCCACAGCCGGCTCCCCCACTCGAGATAGCTGGCCCCGAACACGAAGCCCTCGTAGAAGCGCTGACCCCGGTCGAAGATCTCCCTCGGGTATATGGCGGCTCCATCAGCTATGGCCCAGATGCGCTCACCGGGCCGGGGAGTGGTGGAAAAGCCCCGAGGGTGCAGTTGGGGCGGGCACACCCATTCCCGCCCTGGAGGGTCGCCCGGCATGCGCTCGCCGATGATCCACACGGCGCCGGGAGCACCTCTTACCGCCCGGGCGCAGGCCTCCATGTGCCCAGCGGGGAACTCGTGATCGTCGTCCATGGTCCGGATGTGGGTTCCCGCGCACCGGAGGGCAGCGTGGTTGCGGTTGGCGTACAGGCCCCGGCGGGGCCCGCGGACATACCGGCACCCGTACCGTTCGCAGAGGGCCTCCACCTCCCGAGCCATGGACGGGTCGGAGTCGTCCGAGACCAGCACCTCGCCGGGCTGAACGCTCTGGGCGCGCAGGGAGGAAAGGGTCCGCTCCAGGCTGGCGGGCCGGTTCCGGGTGACGAGAGCCACGCTCAACAGGAAGGGGGAGCCAGCGCCCCCCAGCGGCTCGGTTGCCCGCGGCCGCTCCCCTATTGCCACGGTCTCCCACCCCCGGGCCGCCTCACGAGGATCGAGCCTACCCCACTTCGGGTTACGGGGCCCCTATCTGTGCTGGTCCGGCTACCTCCTGTATCGGACATAGGATAGGCTCCTACCGTGGGAGCGGTTGGGTGGGCGATGAGGCCCTTGATCCTGGGCAGAGCCTGGTTGGGTTTCCGGAACCGCTCGGTGACGGACATGCCCCGGCTCCATCGCAGGTGGCCAGGACGTGGTGGTAACCCGGTGCCGACGACCGGCTACCTCAGCCTCCGGCATCAAGGTCAAGGCCCACGGTCATGGCCGTGACCCGTGCCCTGCCGGCCTCCGACCACCCTCCCCAGTGGTCCGGCCGTAAGGGGCGGGCCTGCTGCGGGGTCCCGATCTGATGCTGGCCCTGAGAGAGCCTCGGCGCGCCGCTGCCGTGCACCCCCCGAAAGGGTTGCCGGTGCCCGGGAACCGGGCCGTGGGGCTGGTCCTGCTCCTCGGGGGAGGGGCTCTCCTGGCCGGCGTGGCCCTCAGCTTCGGGCCCCTCACCCAGGTTGTCCTCCTGGTCGCCATCGCCGTCCCCGTCCTGGCCCTGGCCCTGCGGGCCCCTCGCCACCTGGTCCTCGGCCTGGCCATCTGGCTGGCCGGGGTGGGCCTGCTCCGCCGCCTCCTCTACGGGCTGGGGAGCCACGCCCTGCTGGGTGACCCGCTCCTCCTGGTCGAGGCCCTGGTCATGGTGCTCCTGGTGGGGGTGGCTCTGTCCCGGGGAGCGGGGCGGCGGCGCACCAGGCTGGCCAACGCCGTGCTGGTCATCTGCCTCCTGGCCCTGGTCGAGGCGGTCAACCCCCTCCAGGGGGGGATCTCGGTGGGCATCGGGGGCCTGCTCCTCGTCCTGGTCCCCGTCCTCGCCTTCTGGGTGGGGCGCAGCCTCGTGGACGACCGCACCATGCGCCACCTCCTCGTTCTCCTGGCCATCCTGGCCGTGGCGGCCTCCATCTACGGCCTGGTGCAGACCCTGGCCGGCTTCCCCCCCTGGGACCAGCGCTGGATCCAGGCCGTGACCAGCAACGGCACCTACGCCGCCCTCAACGTGGGGGGCGTCATCCGGGCCTTCTCCAGCTTCTCCTCATCGGCCGAGTACGCCTCCTTCCTCGGGGTGGGGCTGGTGGCCTGGTTCGCCCTGGGGCGCCGGAAGGCCCTGCTTCCTCTGGCGCTGGGCGCCATCGCCCTGCTGGGGACGGCCATCGTCCTCGACTCCTCCCGGGGCATCGTCGTGCTCAGCGTGGTGGCCCTCGGGGTCATGGTGGCCGCCCGGGCCCGCCTGGGCCTGGTGCCGGCCGCCCTGGCCGGCGTGGCTGCCGTGGCTGTGCTGGTGGTGGTCCTCTCCCACCTCGGCCCCCACCAGGTCCAGGGGACCGGTAGCACCGCCGCCCTTCTCAACCACCAGGTGAGCGGGCTCAGCCAGCCGCTCAACCCCCAGAGCTCCACCCTGCGCATCCATCTCCAGGAGCTGGGCCAGGGCCTGCGGTCGGGGTTCACCAACCCCGTCGGACACGGGACGGGGTCCATCACCCTGGCCGCCTCCAAGTTCGGGGGCACGGCCCAGACCACCGAGGTCGACCCCTCCAACGCCGCCGTGGCCTGGGGGGTGGCCGGCCTGGCCGCCTATCTGGTGGTGGTGCTGGTGGGGATGGCCCGGGCCTACCGCCTGGCGGCGGCCCGGCGGGACTTCGTGGCCCTGGCCGTGCTGGGCCTGCTGGTGGCCACCCTGCTCCAGTGGCTGAACGGCGGCCAGTACGCCGTGGCCTGGCTCCCCTGGCTGGCCCTGGGGTGGGTGGACCGCTCCTGGATCAGCTGGCGGAGCGCTGGAGGCGGGGAGCTCGAGTGGCCGGGATCCTGGCCCTGATCGTCCCCGGCAGCCAGGCGGCCGACCAGGCCGCCAGCGTGCGGGGGCTTGGACGGTGGCGGAAGGCCCGGGCCAGGGTCCTCTTGGCCTCTGCCTCCTCCAGGTAGGCGGGACGGTCGTAGGTGGGAACGATGACGCTCACCAACGGCGGCCTCTCCCCTCCCTCGCTCACGGCTGGCTCCCGCCGTGATCGGCTCCCCGGCCCAGGAGCGAGGGGCACACCTGCTGGTAGGCGTGGAGCACCAGCGGGGCCAGGGCCTCGGCCGAGAAGGCTTGGGCCCGGCGGGCGCCGGCCCGCCCCAGCCGGGCCCGGAGGTCCGGGTCACTGGCCAGGAGCCGGAGCCTCTCGGCCAGGGCACCCACGTCCCCGGGAGGGTAGAGCAGGCCGTCCACCCCGTCGGTGACGGTCTCGGCGGGGCCGCCGGCCCCGGCCGCCACCACGGGCAGGCCGGCGGCCATCCCCTCCACCACCACCTGGCCGAAGGGCTCGGGTACCACCGAGGCGTGGACCAGCACGTCCAGGCCCCGCAGCTCGGCCCCCACATCGGCCCGGAAGCCCCGCCAGTCCACCCGGCCCTCCAGGCCGAGCCGGGCGCTCAGGCTCCTCAGCTCCCCGGCGTAGTCGTCCTCCCCGAAGAGGGCCTCCCCGACCAGGACCGCCCGCTCGGGGCCGTCGGGGAAGGCGGTGGCAAAGGCCCGCAGGAAGAGGTCCTGGCCCTTCCAGGGCGCCAGCCGGCCCACCATGCCCACGGTGAGCGGTCCCCCGGCCCGGGGCATGAGAGCCTCGCCCGCGATGGGAGCCTCCCGGGGCAGCTCCACGGGGCTGGGCACCACCGAGGCCCGGCCCTCGGCCACCGGCAGGCAGGCCAGGGTGGCCTGCGAGTTGGCTATGACATGGCTGGGCAGGACCCGGGCCAGGCCCCGCAGGGCGGCCACCGCCGGGGCGGGCAGGTAGTCAGGCGCCACCCGGTCCCGGATGTGCCACACCACCGGCACGCCCGCCAGGCGGGCGGCCAGGGCGCCGTAGACGGCGGCCTTGAGCGAGTTGGTGTGGACCAGGTCGGGCCGGAGCGTCCGCAGACGCCGGGCCAGGCGCAGGACGTAGGCCGAGGCGGCCCCCACGGCCGCCCCTCCCACCCTGCCGGGCCGGACCCGGTCCCGGCTGAGGCGCCGGGCCCCCTCCGCCATGGGGAGCACCTCCACCGACACCCCCGCCTGGTGGAGGATCCCCACCAGGGGGCCCTCCTCGGCCAGGACTACGTGGGGCTCCACCCCCTCCAGGGCGGGCAGGAGCCGGGCCAGGGCCAGCTCCCCGCCGGAGGGCCGGGCGCAGTGGTCCAGGTAGACGACCCGCAGCTTGCGCTCCCCTCCCTGGAGGACGCGGCGGTAGGCGTCCAGGTGGGCCCCGGCCACCCCGTCCCAAGAATGGGCCTCGGCCTGGCGCCGGCAGGCGCCCGGGTCGGCCCGCCCGGAGGGGTCCCTCAGGGCATCCAGCAGGGCCTGGGCCAGGGCCCCCGGGTCTCGGGCAGGCACCGTGAGGTGACCCGGGAGCCCGGCCAGGGCCTCGGGCAAGCCGCCCGTGTCGGTGGCGATCACCGGTGTGCCGCAAGCCAGGGACTCCAGCACCACCAGGCCGTAGCCCTCCAGGGCCCGGGAGGGCACCACGGACAGGTCGGCAGCCCGGAAGCAGTTCACCAGGGTGGCGTCCGCCACCCGCCCGAGGAAGCGGACCCGGTTGGTCACCGACAAGATGCGGGCCCGGGCCTCCAGCTCGGCCCGGAGCGGTCCCTCGCCAACCACCAGCAGGACGGGGTCGTCCAGCTCGGGGACGGCCTTGGCCCAAGCCTCCAGGAGGTCGTCCAGTCCCATGCGGGGGGCCAAGCGCCGCACGCTCACCACCACGTGCTGGCGGGGCCCGAGCCCCAGGGCCTCCCGGGCCCGGAGGCGGTCGCCGGGCGAGAAGGCCTCCAGGTCCACCCCCGGCGGCATGACCCGGGTGGCCCAGGGGGAGACGCCGTAGCGCTCCACGGCGATGCGCCGGAAGGCCCCCGACAGGGTGACCACCAGGTCGGCCCGGCGGTAGACGGCTCTCTCCACCCTGGCCTTCAGGGCCACGGCCCACCGGGCCTGGCCCTCCACGGCGCTCTCCTCGGCCCAGGGCCCCTGGAAGTGCACGACCAGAGGACACCTCGGCCTCCCGGGCAGGGCCACGGAGAGGAGGGCGTAGGGGGCGAAGTGGGCATCGACCAGGTCGGCCCGGGAGAGGTGGGGCCGGGCCGCCACCCAGTAGCGCAGAGCTCGCGCGGGGAGGGGCTGGCGGAGGGTGCCCGCCCCGGTCACACCGGGGGGGGCGAGCCCCGCCACCACCTTCTCCACGGCGACGCCCCGGCCCTCCAGGGCCTGGCCCAGGTCGGCCAGGTAGCGGTTGAGGCCCCCGGGGGCCACGGTGGGCCACTCCATCCCGAGCATGGCGACCCGGAGGGGCGGGTGGGGGGGAGGCGTGGCGCTCACGGCACCCGGGCGGGGACGGGGCAGGGGCGGAGCCGGCGGCCCTCCGGGCCCCGCTCCAGCCACCGGGCCAGCACGACCAGGGCCCACTGGCGCAAGGGGGAGCGGCCCGGGCTCCCGCCCAGGGCCAGGGACCGGGCCGGGGCCGGGTCGACCAGGCCCCGCCAGGGGTCGGGGCCGGCCAGGAGGTCCCTCGTCTCGGCCAGGACGGGAGCCATCCACTGGTCCCAGGGGAGGGCGAAGGTCAGCTTGGGCCGGCGGGCCAGGGCCACGAGATAGGGGTCCCCCCACTCCCTCGCCAGGGAGGCCTTGGTGGCCGGCCCCGATGCGGCCGCCCCCACCACTCCCTGGTCCAGGAAGGGGACCCGGACCTCGATGCCGTGGGCCATGGAGAACACGTCGGTGTCCCGGAGGAGCACGGGGCGCAGGTAGGCCTGGAGGTCGAGCTGGCGGAGCTGGGACCGGGCCGGTGCCGCCGGGTCCACCTGCCAGGGCGCTCCCCCGTCCAGGCTCACCCCGGTGAGGTCGAGCACCTCCTCGGGCTCGAAGACCGACCGCCAGGCCGCGTGGCGCCCGGGCTGGTCCCGGGCCGACAGCATGGCTGTCACCTGCGAGGGCGAGCGCCGGTAGCGGGCGGCCAGCCGGGAGGCGAGGGCGTGCCTCGCCCCCGGGGGGAGGAATGGCCAGGCCCGGGCAACCAGGGTCAGTTGGCGCCACCTGCGGGCGTAGCCGTAGCCGCCCAGGACCTCGTCTCCGCCCAGGCCGCTCAGGGCGACCGGGAAGCCGGCCTCGGCCGCCACCCCTGACACCAGGTAGGTGTTGAACCCGTCCACCGTGGGCTGGTCCATGGCGGCGAGGAAGCCCCGTGACCACCCGGGGACATCGTCCGCCGCCACCTCCACCACCCGGTGCTCCAGGCCGCAGGCGGTGGCGGTCTCCCGGGCCCGGCCCACGTCCCCGGCGTTGCCGGCGTAGGCCAGGGTGATGGCGGTGAGGGAGGAGGAGGGGGCGAAGGAGGCGATGGCCGCCGAGTCGAACCCCCCGCTCAGGAACAGGGCCACGGGCCGGTCGCTCACCAGGTGGCGCTCCACCGCCGAGGGGAAGACCTGGGCCAGGGAGGCACCGGGATCGGCCGGGGCCGGGAAGGGGCGGGTCCTGGTGGGGCCGTCCGGGCCGAAGTCCGTCACCGTCCCGGGCTCGACCTCGTGGACCCCGAGGTAGGCCGAGGTCCCGATGGGGGACCCGAAGCCGAGCACTTCGGCCACCCCGGCCGGGTCGGGGCCGAGCCCGTAGCAGGAGGCCAGGGGGGAGGCCTCGGAGGCCAGGGCCAGCCCGCCCGAGGGGCGGCGGCACCAGTAGAGGGGCTTGATGCCGAGGCGGTCCCGGGCCGCCCACAGCGCCCCCTCCCGCTCGTCGTGGACGACGAGGGCGAACATCCCCTCTAGGCGCTGGCAGGCCGACCGCCCCCAGTGCAGCACGGCCTTCAGCACCACCTCGGTGTCCCCGGTGGTGGCGAACCGCCACCCGGCCTGCTCCAGGTGGCGGCGGAGGGAGCCGAAGTTGTAGACCTCGCCGTTGTAGACGAGGTGGACACCGCCCTCGCTCATGGGCTGGCTCGCCCCCGGGGTGGGGTCGAGTACGGCCAGGCGGGCCATGGCCAGGGTCACCGCCCCGATGGCGAGGGAGCCCGAGTCGTCCGGCCCCCGGTGGCGGACGCCCTCCAGCAGGAAGCGGGCGTCGTGCTCCGCCTCCCTCCCCCAGGCCGCCACGATCCCGCACACGCCTAGCCGACCTCCGCCAGCCGGCGGCTCCCCGCCACCTCGTCGAGCAGGGCGGCGAAGTTGGCCGCCATCTGCGTGTCGCTGAAGCGAGTGGCCCTGGCCCTGGCCCCGGCGCCCAGCCGGGCCGCCAGGCCGGGATCCGAGAGCAGGCGGAGGACGGCTCTCGCCATGGCCCCCGGGCCCCCCGGGGGTACCAGCAGGCCCGAGACGCCGTCTTCGACGATCTCGACCGGGCCTCCTGCCGCCGTGGCCACCAGGGGGCGGCCCAGGGCCATGGCCTCCACCAGGACCAGGCCGAAGGGCTCGCCGTAGGAGGCGTGCACCACCACGTCCAGGGCGTCGAACCAGGGATAGACATCTTCCTGGTGCCCGGCGAAGTGGACCCGTCCCGCCAGCCCGGGCAGGTCCCGGGCCAGGGCCTCCAGCTCGGCGGGGTACGACCCCTCCCATCCCAGCACCGCCCCCCCCACCACCACGAAGCGCACGTCGGGGCGCTCTTGGGCCACCTGGGCGGCGGACCGCAGGAACACGTCCTGGCTCTTCCAGCGTTCGAGGCGGCCCACGATGCCCACCACCGGGGACCCCTCCCAGCCGAGGGCCTGGCGGATGGCCCCGCCCCCGCCCCGGCGCGCCTCTATCTCCTCGATGGCGCACCCCGGGGGGATCTTCACCACCCGGCGGCCCGGGGTCAGGTGGCGCTGGGCCGCCACCGCCTGGTCGCAGCTGGCCACCACGGCCGCTGCCGGGACCAGGGATGCGGCCCTCTCGAACCGGTTGGCCAGGGGGATCCCCTGCTGCCACATGATGGTGGGCACCCCGGCCAGGGCGGCCGGCCCACCGTAGCAGTGGCCCTTCCCCAAGTTGGAGATGACGGCCTCCACCCCGCTGGCCCGGACCAGCCGGCCCAGCCGGAGGACGGTGGCTGCGGCCCGGTGCACCTGGCGCCCCCTCCCGGCCGGCATCACCCGGAAGGGACACCCCGCCTCCGCCAGCCAGGACTCGAAGGGGCCCCGCTGCAGCAGGACCACCAGGGGCCGAAACCCGGCCTCGGGGAGGCGGCGGGCCAGGCCGGCCAGGGCCCGCTCCGCCCCCCCGGGGGTGGCGCCGGGGCTCACCAGCAGCACCGACCGTCCCCGGCCACCTCCGGGGGCGGGGGCGGCGCCGGGAGGGCGGCTCACCGCCTGGGCTCCAGCACCAGCACGTGCACGTCCCCGGCCAGCCCGGCGGCGGCCAGCAGCCTCCCCCAGGGTCGGAGGGCCCGTTGGTAGAGGGGGCGCCCCACCACGAAGCCGAGGGGCGGGTAGAAGAGGTGCTCGGCCACCGAGAGCCCGGCCTGGGGCAGGTAGCGCTCCTGGAGGAGGGGCCAGAAGATGGGTGATATGTGGGTGGGGTCGCCCCAACGGTCGAACTGGCGCAGCGAGCCCTTGAGGGCGAAGCGGCCCCGGGCCGGGAGGGAGTCGAGGTTGGGCGTGGTGATGACGGCCACCTCTCGGGGGGCGAGCAGGGCGGCCACCTCCCGCAGGAAGGCCAGAGGCGCCTCCAGGTGCTCGATCACCTCCACGGCGACCACCAGGTCCCACACCCTGCGCCCCACCACCTCGGAGAAGGCGGGCCGGTCCAGGTCCAGGGGGACGAACCTGACCCCGGGACCGGCCCGCACGGGGGCCTGGTCGCAGGCCGTCACCTCCGCCCCCATGTCGGCCAGGCGGCGGGCCAGGGCCCCGCTGCCGGCCCCCAGGTCCACCACCCGGGCACCAGGGGCGTAGCGGGACAGCACCTCCCGGGCCAGGAAGTCGTGCAGCCCAGGAGCGGTCCTCTCCTCCAGGTGCCTCCCGGTGACGACGGCGCTCATCTCACCCCGCCTCCCGCGCCGAGCAGGGAGTCGTAGAGGGCGAGGACGGACCGGGCCGAGCGGTCCCAGGTGAAGGGGGCCACCCGCTCCCGGGCCCGCTCCCCCATGCCCCGGCGCAGGGCCGGGTCGGCGGACAGGCGGCCCAGGGCCCGGGCGATGGCGGCCGGGTCCCGCTCCACCACTATGCCCGCCTCGTCCCTGCCGACCAGCTCGGCCGCGCCGTTGACCCCCGTCACGACCAGAGGGAGACCGCATGCCGCCGCCTCGTGGGCCACCAGGCTGAAGGTCTCGTAGGCGCTGGGCAGGACGAAGAGGTCGGCGGCCTGGAAGAACCTCTCGGTGTCGGCCCGCCTCCCCCAGAAGCGCACCGCTCCGTCCACCCCCAGGCGGGCGGCCAGGCCCTCGAAGCGGGCCCGGGGGCCCTCCCCCACCACCCACAGCACCAGCCCGGGATGCTCCCCGCGGCCCCGGGCCAGGGCCTCGATGGCCAGGCCCAGCCCCTTGTGGTCCCAGTCCCCGCCCACGAAGAGGGCGACCACCGCCTCCTCGCCCGCCGCGGCCTCCGCCCTGAGGTCCCGGCGGGCCGCCCCGTCGGGCCGGAAGCGCTCCCGGTCCACCCCGTTGGGGGTGACCTCCGCGGGGACGCCCGGGTAGTGCCTCCCCAGCTCCCCCGCCACCCCGTCGGACACCGCCGCCAGGCAGCGGGTGCGCCCGGGCCGGTAGGACCAGGACTCGGCCCGCAGGGCCAGCCAGCGGGCCAGCGCCGTGTTGGCCCGGCGCGCCGGTAGGGCTGGGCGGGGGGCGAGCGATCCCTCCTTGGCCACGAACCCGGCGTGGCAGTGGTGCACGGAGGCCAGGTCGACCCGGCTGGGGACGATGGCCCCCACCGTGTGCACCAGGTCGACCCGCACCCGGGACAGGGCCAGAGCGGCCCCGAGGTAGAAGGCGGAGAAGCGCAGGGGGGCAGGCCGGGCCGGGATGGGGACCTTTACCCACTCTGACACCAGGGGCCGGAGCCCCGGGTCCAGCTCGCCCGCCACCACCACGAAGTCCACCTGGCCCCGGCCCCGGCGCAGCAGCTCGGCGCAGGCTCGCTCCATGCCGCCCTGGTCGTGGATGCTGTGGGCCACCAGGGCCACCCGGGGCCGCCTCCCCTCCGCCGGGGTAGGCCGCCGGCCCGGGACCAGCGGAGCCAGCACCTCCTCGAACGCAGTCGCCACCGCTCCTGGGGTGAAGCGGCGGGCGGCCTCGGCCCGGCCCCTGGCCGCCAGCCGGGCCCGCAGCCCGGGGTCGCCCCGCCACTCCTTGAGGATGGCAGCCAGGGCCGCTGCGTCGCCCTCGGGGAAGGTGGCGCCCCCTCCGGTGGTGGAGACCACCCAGGGGATCTCCCCCGAGTCGGAGCCCACCACGGGCACCCCGCACCACAGGGCCTCGACGAGCACCCGCCCGAACTGCTCCGCCCAGGCCGGCGTGGTCCGCGACGGCAGGACCAGGACGTCCAGGCCGGACAGGACCTCGTCCACCCGGTCGTGGGGGACCGGGCCCAGGTAGCCCAGGGTGGCGGCCCCCAGGCGCCGGGCCAGCAGCCACTCCCGCAGGGGTCCGTCCCCCGCCACCACCAGCTCTGTGCCGGCGCCCAGCATGGACACCGCCTCCACCAGGGTGTCCAGCCCCTTCTCGGGCACCAGGCGGCCCACGTAGCCCACCCGGAACCCCTCCCCCGCCCTCGGCCCGGGAGCGCCGAACTCGGGGACGTGGTGGGGTACCACCTCCACCCGGCCCGACGCCCCCCATCGCCGGGCCAGGGCGGCGGCGGCGGGCGAGCGGGCGGCCACGAAGGAGGCCCTTTCCAGGACCTGGCGGCGCAGGGCCCGGACGGGGGCGGGAAGGACCCTGTCCCGGTTCTCGGCCTGCTGGACCCCGAAGGGGATGCCAAGGCGCCAGGCGGCCCGGGACCACTGGGAGGCGGCCAGGGAGAAGGGCTCGGCCTCGCAGAAGAGGGCCCGGGGGCGCAGGCGGGCCAGCTCCAGGTGGGCGCTGGCCAGGTACACGTGGCGCTGGGGACGGGGCTGGCCCACGGTGGGGAGGCGCCGGTGGCGGCCGGCCAGGGCGGGGAGGGTCTCCGCCCGCACCGGCGAAGAGGCGTAGTCGTGGCGCCAGCGGGCCGGCGTGACCAGGCCCACGTCCCACCCCCGGCGGGCCAGCTCGGCGTAGACGGCCTGGTTCACCCCCACCACGGCGGGGTGGCTCACCACCAGGAGGTCGGGCCGGCCCCGGCCTCCCCTCATGTCGCTGCTCCCTGTCGGGCGGTGGCTCGCAGCACCCGCTCCAGGCCGGCCGCCACCACCTCGGGGGCCATGGCGGAGCGGTAGAAGCAGGCCGCCCTTTCCCCGTAGGCGGCCCTCTCCTCCTCACCGGCCAGCAGGCGGCCGACCGAGGCGGCCAGGAGGGAGGCGTCGGGGGGGACCAGCTCGACTGCCCCTGCCTCGCGCAGGCCCCCCCAGGTGGCCGGCCCGTCCAGGGCCACCACGGCCCGGGCGTGGGCCAGGAGGGCGGCCAGGGTGGTGCGCCGGGAGGTGGGGCCGCTGCCGTCGGCCCAGACCATTACCGGGCACCGGCGCAGGGCAGCCGACAGGCCGCGGCCGTCGAGCACCCCCGTGAGCTCCACCTCCACTCCTGCCGCAGCAGCCAGCCGCTCCCACTCCCGGGCCGCCCCGCTCCCGGGTCCAGGGGCTCCCACCAGGCGGAGGCGCACGGGGCGGCCCGAGGCCCCGAGGCGGGCGGCGGCCTCCACCATCAGGTCGGCCCGCATGCCCTCGGGGGCGTAGCCGAAAACGCCGACCACACCCTCCTCCCCGGAGCCAGCCTGGCCTCCCTCGCCGGGGTCCACGTTGCTGGGGACGGGCAGGAAGTGGGCCGGGACCGGGGCGATCCAGCGCCGGCGGCCCAGCCAGGCCAGGCGATCCTCGGTGGTCACCACCACCTCCGAGGACAGCCGGAGCACTAGGGGCAGGGCGGCCCTCTGGGTGAGGGCCCAGGCCAGGCCCCGGGCCCCCCGGCGGCCCCAGGGGTAGGCCAGCTCGTGGAGGAGGGCCACCACCGGCACCCCGCTGCGCCTCAGGGCCCCCAGGACGGGGGCGAGAAGCAACGGGACCCCCCGGTAGCTGTAGGCGAACACCGAGTAGTGCAGGAGCACCACCTCGGGCCGGCCCTCGCCCAGCCACCCCTCCAGCCGGGCCGCCCAGGAGCGAACCTCCCGCCGGGAGGCGGCCAGCCCGGCGCCGGGGGCCCGGTCGAGCCAGCACGTCATCACCTCGGCCCCCCCCCGGCCCTCCAGGGCCCGGGACACCACGGCGGAGTAGTCCCGCACCCCGCAGATGGGGCCCTCGGACACCCCCACCATGGCCACCCGGAGGGGGCCCGGGACACGGCGAGAGGAGCGGCCCCCGGGCAGGACGGGTTGTGGCTCGGCGCCCAGGGCCGTCACGCCGCCCGGGCCTCCTCCTCCACCACCCTGAGGAGCCGGGACACGAACCGGTCCTCCGAGAACTCCTCGGCATGGGCCCGGATGAGGCCGGGGGACCAGTCCTCCATGCCCGCCGCCAGCAGGGCGCCGGCGATGGTGGAGGGCGAGGGGTCGTCGAAGAAGAGGCCGTTTCGCCCCTCGACGACGGTGTCCAGGAACCCGCCGGCCCGCAGCACCACGGCCGGCTTGCCGAAGCGGTTGGCCTCGAGGGGGGTGAGGCCGTAGTCCTCGTAGGAGGCGGCCACCAGAGCCTGGCAGTGGGCGTAGCACCACCGCAGCCGGGCGTCGCTCACCGCCCCGAGGAAGGTCACCTCCGGGGGGGCGCTGGCCCGCAGCCTGGCCTCCTCGGGGCCGGTGCCCGCCACGGCCAGGCGGGCGCCGGGGATCCGGGCCACCGCCTCCACCACGGCGTCCACGTTCTTGTAGGGGAGCAGCCGGGAGACGCAGAGGTGGAAGCCCGGCTCCAGGCCCTCCACCTCCTCCTGGGGGCCGGCCGGGTCCAGGGTGGGGGGAGGGGGCAGCACCTCGGCGTCGAGGCCGTAGGTCTCCCGGATACGGTCCCGCACGGCGGTCGAGTTGGTGAGGTAACGGTGAGCGGAGCGAGCGGCGGCCTGGTCCCAGGCCAGCAGCCGGGGGGCCAGGGCTCCCAGGGCCACCGACCTTCTCCGGGGAGCCCGGGCCCCCAGGTATTGAGCAGCCTGGTAGAGCCAGCGGGCCGGGGTGTGGCAGTAGACGACCTTGCGGCCCGCGGCGGGGGTGCCGTGGGCCCAGCCGCTGGAGCTGCACAGCACGACGGGGGCCTCCACCCGCAGGGCCGAGAAGACCGGGGCCAGGACGGGCAGGGCCAGGCGGTGGTGGCGGCGCAGGGCGGGCACCCGGTTGAGGGGGCCGGGGACCACGGGCAGGCCGGCGAACTCCGAGAAGGTGCCGGCCGGCTCGTACACCGAGGTGTGGATGGGGGCCCCGGGCAGCGCCTTGGCCATGGTGAGGACCAGGCGCTCGGCCCCTCCCCGCTGGGTCAGGTAGTCATGGACGATGGCGACGGCCGGCGCCGCCCCCGTGGCCACCCGGGGGGCGGCGGGGGCGAGCCCGAGGTCCCCGGGCCAGGCCGGGGCCGTGACAGCCATGGCCGCCGTGGCTCAGGCCCGGTGGCCGCTTGCCCGGTGCCGGCCCATGAGGAGGGCCGAGCCGCCGATGATGAGCAGGGCCCCCACTGCCGCCATGGCCCCGATGTCGGCGCCGGTCATTGGCAAGGTGGTCGGGGCCTTGGGGCTGACGGCCGCCACCGGGGCCGTGCTGGTCACGGTGACCTGGGCCTCCAGCACCAGGAGGCCGTTGGGGCCCTGTCCCTTGGCCACGATCTCGTGGGACCCCGGCTTGAGGTTGGTGGGGATCACCACCTGCACGTCGATGTCGCCGGCGCTGTCCGAGTGCACCGTGGCCAGGTGGGCATCGGCGGAGTGGATGTCGACGTTCACCACCACGTGGGGGCAGAACCCCTCGGCCGTGACGACCAGGCTGCCCCCGGGAGGGACGCTGGTCCGGGACAGCTGGATGCCGGCCGGGCCGGGCGGGTAGTGCGGGTGCCGGCGGCAGTGGGGGTGATGGCGGTGGTGGCCCGGAGCCGCCCAGGCCGTCCCGGCGCCGGCGGCGGCCACGGCGAAGCTGCTGCCCAGCACCAGCCCGGCGAGGATCGCTATCCGCCCCAGCCCTGTCCGCCACCTCGCCATGTCCGCCTCCCGTCCTAGAAGCCGCCCCCGCGGCACACTGGGGAGGAGCCGTTGAGCCCACTCCGTCAGTAACCCTAGCGCGACTATCTGTGCTGGTCAACACAGATGGTGCTGGGATCACCTCTCAGGGTTGTGACACTTCGGGAGGGCGGAGAGGCCGGGGCGGCGGCTACCTCTCGGCCTTGAGCCGGGCCGAGTAGATGGAGTACCCGTCGAGGTAGCGGGCCACCATGGTGGCCAGCACGGTGGCGGCGATCATGGGCACGATGATGCGGTCGGTGGTGCGGGTGAGCTCCAGCATCAGGGCCAGGGCGGCCAGGGGGGCCTGCATGGAAGCCCCGATCATGGCCGTGGCCCCGATGATGGCATAGCTGCCCACCGCCGCCCCGGGCCAGGCCAGGGACCACGCCAGGCCCAGGAACCCCCCCAGCATGGCCCCCGTGCTCATGGTGGGCGTGAACAGGCCCCCGGTGGCCCCGCTGCCCAGGCACAGGGCGGTCACCAGCGGCTTCAGGGCGAACAGGGCGAACAGGAGGGCCAGGGTGCCCCCGCCCAGGAACACCTGGTGGGCCATGTCCTTCCCGTTGCCGAAGAGCTGGGGGTAGCGCAGGCCCACCAGGCCCAGCACGGTGAAGGCCCCGAGGGGGGCCACGACCACCCTCCACCCGCTGATGCTGTGGTGGGAGACCCAGCCGATCAGGCGGATGTAGCCCACCGAGATGAGCCCTATGAGGGGCCCGACCACCACGGCGAAGATGATCTGGGAGACATGCAGGTGGTAGGCGGGGACGTCGGTGTAGGTGGCCTGCACGGGCAGGTAGATCCACGCCGTGGCGGTGGCGATCCACGAGCAGGCCAGGGCGGGGAGGATGACCGGGAGCGAGAGGCTCCCGTACAGCAGCTCGGCGGCGATCAGAGTGCCCCCCAGGGGGACGTTGTAGACGGCGGCCATGCCCGCCCCCCCGCCACAGGCCACGAGGAGCCGCCGCTGGCCGGGGGTGAGCCGCCGCCAGCGGGCCAGCACGCTTCCTGCCACGGCGCCCATCAGCTTGGGGGCCGCCTCCCGCCCCAGGGAGGCGCCGGAGCCGACCGCCACCTCGGAGACGACCGACGAGGCGAAGCTGCGCCGGAACGACAGCCACCCGGTCCCCTGCCACAGGGACTCATCCAGGTCGGAGGGCTCGCCCGGGGTGAAGCGCCGGATGAGGTACCAGGCCACCCCCGTCACCAGCCCCCCGCCGGCCAGGCCCGCCACCCGGCGGGCCGGGGTGGCCCGCTCGGCGGCGGCCTGGAAGCTGCCGTGGCTGTAGCCGAAGACCAGGTGGGCGGTGCCGTGCAGCACCACCATCATGAGGTCCCCGAAGAGCCCGGTGACCACCCCGGTGGCTATGACCAGGAGCCAGAAGGTGAGGGTCAGCGGCGCCGACGCCTCGTCGTCCCCGGCGTTGGGCTGCTCCGTGGCGCCCCGGCCCGAGGGGAGGCGGTGGGGGATCAGGGGCCGGGGGACCCTGACCCGTCCCCGGTGGGCCCCCGGGGCCCGGCCCTCACCTGGGCGCCGGGCCCTCCCGTCCTGGGCCTGCCTGTACCCGGGGGCATAGGCACGGGGAGGGGGGCCACCTCCAGGCGGGGGGCCCGTTGTCCCGGCCTCCGGCTGGCCACCCTGGCGGAGCGGAGGTAAGCCCTCGGAGTCGGGGGACCTCACCCTGGGGAGCGTAGTGCCGAGGCCGTGGGGGCCCCCTCAGCCGGGCGGGCTGGCATCTGGATCACGGGGGCCAGGGTGCGGCGGCCCTGGGTCTGCCACTCGGCCACGAAGGCGTAGCGGTCACCCCGGACCAGGCCCAGCCGCCACTCCATGAGGCGGCCCGAGGTGGCCCGGGTCAGCCGCTCGATGGCGAAGGCCGCCTCCCCCGGGCCCAGCCCGAGGGCCCGGCGCTCGGAGGGATCCGGCACCACGGGCCGGATGCGCTCCCGGGCCCAGCCGGCCTCGAGGCCGCAGCGGGCCGCCAGCTCGTCGTAGAGGCCGGTGTGGCGGAAGTCCGCTCCCAGGAGGGGCAGGGCCAGGTCGGCGGGGAGCCAGGTGCGGTCCAGGGCCAGGGGCTCACCGCCGGCCTGGCGCAGGCGCTCCAGGAACACGAGCTGCTCGTCCTCCTGCAGCCCCAGGCGGGAGGCCACCTCGGGGTCGGTGCGCACCTCCAGGGCCCGGACCGAGCTCACCTGCTCGACCCCGTGGCACTCGATGCTGCGAAAGAGGCTGTAGAAGCTGCCGACCAGCTGCTCGAACTCCGGCGCCACGGCCTGGCTGCCCCGGCCCCGCTCCCTCACCACCAGCCCCTCGGTCCGCAGGCAGCGCACCGCCTCCCGCACGGTGTGGCGGGAGGCCCCGTACTGGGCCACCAGCTCCCGGTCGGTGGGGAAGCGCTCGGCGAACTCCCCGCTCCTCATCCGGTGGCGCAGGTCGTCCACGACCTGGGCCCACAGAGGCACCGGGCTCCCCCGGTCCAGGGGCGTGACCCGAGTGCGGCGATCGTTCCCCATAGATTACCAGTTTAGCCTAATGTACGGACCATCGGCCTATGGGCCCGGGCGGCCCGGGATTGCCACTGCGGAGGAGCGATCCCCGGCTACCTTGTCCCCGGGAGTCGACCACGGCCCGGATCCCGGGGCGCAAGAGGAAGGTCATCACATGCAGCACGGCTTCGGGGCCACCAACAACACCTGGTATCGCGACATCAACCACTTCGCCGTCCAGACCCCCGAGCTGCACGGCCCCCTGGCTTTCTACTCCCACGACTTCGGTCTCGCCCTCCTGGCCCTCTTCCTGCTGGTGGCGTGGTGGCGGGCGCGCCGCCGCCCCTTCCCCTCCCGGGCGGTGGCGACCGTGCTGTGGGCGGCGGGCGGGACGGTGGCCGCCTGGGTGGTGGCCCACTTCGTGCTCAAGCCGGTAGTGGCCGAGCGCCGGCCCTACCTGGTGATGCACCACATGGAGGTCCTCCTCACCCGCACCCATGAGTACTCCTTTCCGAGCGGGCACGCCACCATCGCCGGAGCGGTGATCGTGGGCCTGTGGCTCAGCCGGGACTGGATCATGGCCTTCCTCAGCACCGTCTTCGGGCTGTTCCTGGCCTTCGGGAGGATCTACACGGGGATGCACTATCCCTTCGACGTGGTGGGGGGGCTGCTCTTCGGCGGGGTGCTGGTGGCGGTGGTGTTCCCCCTGGCTGTGGCCGTGCTCACCTGGTTCGACCAGCAGCTCGTCGAGCGGACCCCCCTGGCCTTCCTGGTGACCTCGGGGGGGAGGTCCCGGCGGGGGGCCAGGGACGTGTTCAGCTGACCGGGGTGGCCCACCGGATGGCCCCAGTGGCGGGGCCCCGGGTCCGGGCGCCCGCGGGGGCATCCCGCTGGTACAGTGAGCAAGCGGAGGTTTCCTCCGGTTCATTGCGCCGGGGGCCTCCAGGGCAATCAACTGGTGTCGATGGGATCGAAGAGACGGTGACCGGCAGGCGAAGCGTCGTGGAGGCCCCTTTGGGTGCGGGGCCCGGCCCCGAAGATGGCGCCCGCCCCCGCCGGGCCGACGCCCGGCGCAACGAGGAGCGCCTCGTGGCCGCCGCCCGCCGGGTCTTCGCCGCCCAGGGGACGGGGGCCCCCATGGAGGCCGTGGCCCGGGAGGCCGGCGTGGGGGTGGGGACCCTCTACCGCCACTTCCCCAAGCGGATCGACGTGGTGGAGGCCGTCTACCGGGAGGACGTCGACGAGCTGGTCCAGGCGGCGGAGCGGGCCGCCAGCGAGCTCGACCCCTGGGCGGCGGTGGAGGCCTTCCTGCGAGCCTTCCTGCGCTACTCCCACAGCAAGCGGACCTTCTTGAACGAGCTGCGGGAGGCCTTCGACAAGAGCCCTGACCTGAAGCTGCGCTCCCGCCAGCGCATCGAGCAGGCCATGGCCCTGGTGCTCGAGCGGGCCCAGCGAGCCGGGGTGGTGCGCACGGACGTGGACGGCGCCGACGTCATGCAGGTGGTGGGGCCCATGTGCACGAGCCCCACCCTGTCCGAGGACCAGGGCGACCGGCTGCTCACCATGGTCCTCGACGGCCTGCGCTCCCCTTCCCCCCGGGCTGGCAGCGGGCCGGGGCGGCGCCGGTCCGGCCCGGCCTGATCAGCGCACCTTGTTGCCGTCCATGTAGACGAAGCGGACCCTGTCCTTGAGGCCGGCCAGGTCGGTCGGGTCGCCCCCCACCCCCACCAGGTCAGCGGCCTTTCCCGGCTCCAGGGTGCCCAGCCGGTCCTCCACCCCGAGCAGCCGGGCCGCCGAGGAGGTGGTGGCGGCCAGCACCTCCTCGGGCTTCATCCCCCCCGCCTCCATGAGGGCCAGCTCGGCCAGGTTGGAGCCGTGGGGGCCGACGCCGCTGTCGGTGCCCATGGCGATCCGGACCCCGGCGGCGACGGCCCGGGCGAAGGAGTCCCGGTGGGCCTCGGTGACCTCACGGGCCTTGGCCAGCGAGGCGGCGGGGATGGCCGCCCCCCGGTCGGCGGCGTCCAGGACGGCCTGGGGGGCGACCAGGGTCGGCACCAGCCAGGTCCCCCGGTCCAGCATCATCCCGATGGCCTCGTCGTCCAGGTAGATGCCGTGCTCGATGGAGCGGATGCCGGCCCGTACGGCGGCCTTGATGCCGTCGGTGGCCTGGGCATGGGCCATCACGAACCGTCCGGCGGCGTTGGCCTCGGCCATGAGGACGGCCAGCTCGTCCTCCCGGAAGTGGCCGTGGCGGGGGTCGTCCCGGGGCGAGAGGACCCCTCCCGAGGTGAACACCTTGATGACGTCCGCCCCGGCCCGGATGATCTCTCTGACCTTGCGCCTCATCTCCTCGGGCCCGTCCACCACCCCGCTCGGGCGTCCCGGGTGGGGCACCGCCCGCGGCACGTGGGCCCCGCACAGCATCCAGTTGTCACCGTGCCCACCGGTCTGGCTGAGGGGCGTGACCGAGATCTGCATGCGGGGCCCGGTGATGAGGCCCCGCTCCAGGGCCAGCTGGATCCCGGCATCCGCCCCCCCGGCGTCCCGGACCTGGGTTATCCCGCAGTCCAGGGTGGCGGCCAGGTTCCGGGCCGCCTCGTAGAACTGGAACGAGAAGGGCCGCTGCAGGCGGTTGAGCAGGTCCGGCCCCGAGCTGGTGACATGGACGTGGCAGTCGAAAAGGCCCGGGAGGAGGGTCACCCCGGTGGCGTCCACCTCCTCGTCACCGTCGAGCCCCACCCCCACGTCCACGATCCGGTCCCCTTCGATGACCACGTCGGCGTCCCCGATGGGCGCCCCGCTCCCGTCGAAAACCCGCCCACCGCTGAAGACGGTCCTGGTCATCTCCGGCCTCCTCTGTCACGATCCACTTCCCGCTCCGGCCTACCGCGTGCGGTACCAGTCCTCAGGGGTCAGGTACTGGGTGGGATAGAAGCTCACCCCGCCCAGCTTGTTCGAGACCTCCTGGAGCTTGTAGGTGACCAGCTGCCAGATGACCGGGAGCTGCTCGGTGAGGTAGGTGTCGTAGGCCCTCATGGCCGCCACGGCCTTCCCCTTGGGGGCGTGCAGGGCCGCCGAGATGAGGTTGCCCATCTCCTTGCTGGAGTAGTTGATGTAGTTCCCCGACCCGAAGATCTCCGACCCGAGCGGGTAGCCGTCCCCGTAGTCCCAGGCGAAGTTGATGCCCCAGTTCCCCATCTCCCAGCTGTTGGAGCAGGACTTGCCGGCACAGGGCAGGACCGTCGATATGACGCTCTGGAAGGGCGTGCTGCGAAGGGAGATCACGATGCCCGCCTGGGCGGCGTCGGACTTGTAGCTCTCCATCTCCTGGGTCAGGTAGCTCGACCCCGTGGCGAAGACCAGGTCGAACTGCAGCCGCTGGCCCTTCTTGATGCCGGCCCCGCACTCACCGGGCCCCGATCCCGCCTTGGTGCACACCGCCGGCCCGCTCCCCGGGATGGCCCAGCCGTGGCTGGTGAGCAGCTTGCGGGCCGCCGAGACGCTGAACTGGTAGGGACCGGAGGCCTGCACCGACGACTCGTAGGGGGAGTTCATCTCGGGCGGCACCGGCCCGTAGTCCGTGTGGCCCCCGATGCCGAGCAGGATGCTCTTTATCTGGTGCTTCTCGTCCATCACCCGCTGCAAGGCCTCCCGGATATAGAGCTGGCGGACCAGGGGGCCGGTCACGGGGTTGTGGAAGTTGAGGACCAGGAAGTTGATGTAGTCCTCCGCCGAGCGGACCATGTGGTACCCCGCCGCCGCCAGGCGGCTCTGGTCCTTGATGTCGGTGTTGGGGAGGTAGCCGACCGTGACATCGCCGGCGGCCAGGCTGTTGAACTCGGCGCTGTCGCTGGTGAAGGGCACCTCCTTGAAGGTGGAGAGGTAGGGCTTGTGGGGACCCGAGTAGCGGCTGTTGGGCACGAAGACGGCCTCCCCGTCGGACTGGAAGCTCTGCAGCTTCCAGGGCCCGTCCACCACCTTCCACAGCGGGTTGGAGGCGTAGGTGTTGAGGTCGGTCGCCTGGCCGGCCAGGAACTTGTAGACGGCCTTGGCCCCCGCCGTGGTCAGGTCGTAGTTGCCCACCTTGCCCGTCTTGGAGGTCTTGTCCCACGCATGCTGGGGCAGGACCATGAGGAGGCTCAGCTGGTCGTCGGTGAACCAGATCGGGTCGTAGGAGGCATTGAGGTGCATCACGAAGGTGTAGGGGCCGGTCGCCTTGTAGCTCACCACGTTGTCGGGGATCTGGCCCGGGGCGTAGTGGCCCCAGACCGCCTTGTTGGCCTTGACCAGGTTCATGAAGAACAGCAGGTCCCGGCTGGTCACGGGCTTGCCGTCCGACCATTGCCAGTGCTTCAGCCTGATCGTCACCGTCTTGTCGTCATTGGAGTAGACGGGGGGGAAGGCGATGCTCTTGGCCTCGTTGAGGCCCGCCCCATGGGGGGTTCCCATCACGTAGAGGGGGACCCACATGAAGTTGATGAAATGCCCCTGGTTCGCCACCGAGTTGTACTCCGAGGACACCACCGGGAAGATGTAGTTGGGATGGCCCTGTGACCCCTCGGCGTACACGGCCGTGCCCCCCCGCTCGGGATGGCCGCTCGTCGAGGTGGAGGCCGTGCTCCCCGAGGAGGAGGCGTTGGAGGGCCTCCCCCCTCCCCCGCAGGCGGCCAGGAGCAGGGCCCCGGCGACAGTGGCCATGGCCCAGCGGGCAGCTCGCGCCGGGGATCGGCGCGTCGGTGTTGGCACGCGGCGGGGGGGGATCACGACGGCCGACGTCTCCTTGTCCATATGCATTTCGCCATCGAAAATGGCCCGGATCGCCGGGGACGCTAGCCGTCGGCCACGAATAGCGTCAAGGTTGGGACCGCGGCGAAGGCGGTATCTCGCCCTTCCTGACGGGCCCAGGCCATCATGGCCCGATGACGACGGGGCCTCGCTCGAAGGGCGTCCTCGAGCTGACCAAGCGGGAGGCCCGTCGGCTGGCCCTGGCCGCCCAGGGCCTGCACGGCCCCCTCCCGGCGCCCGGGACCGACGGGGGGCGCCGCCGCCTGCGCCAGCTGGCCCGCTCCCTCGGGGCCATACAGGTGGATGCCGTCAACGTGCTGGCCCGCACCCAGTTCCTCGTCCCCTTCAGCCGCATCGGCCCCTACGACCGCGACCGCCTGCTGGAGCTGAGCGGGCCGGGAGGGGCCCTGTGGGAGTACTGGGGCCATGCCGCCTCGCTCCTGCCGGTCGAGCTGTACCCGCTGTTCCGCCCCCGCATGGAGCGCTGGCGAGCCGACCTGGTGGACAGCCCCGCTGCCCAGGCCCGCCGGCGGGCCTGGCGGGAGGCCAACGGCGCCTACCTGGCCGCCGTGCTGGCCGAGGTCGACGGGCGGGGCCCCCTCACCGCCGCCCAACTGAGCGATCCCCGCCGCAACCACGGGACCTGGTGGGAGCGGCGCAGCGACGGGCGCCGGGCCCTCGAGGTCCTCTTCGCCGACGGCGTCCTGGCCGCCTGGCGGGGCCCGGGGTTCGAACGGGTCTACGACCGGGCCGAGCGGGTCATACCCGCCACCGTCCTGGCCCGCCCCGCCCTCCCGGCCGAGGAGGCCCACCGGGAGCTATTGGCCCTGGCCGCCTCCTGCTGCGGGGTGGGGACGGTGGAGGACCTGGCCGACTACTTCTGGATAAGGCCCCGGATGGCGCGCCCCCGGATCGCCGAGCTGGTGGAGGAGGGGCGCCTGGTCGAGGTGGCGGTGGAGGGCTGGGGCCGCCCGGCCTACATGGTCGCCGGCGCCCGCCCCAGGGCCTTGCGCCGCCCCCACGCCACGCTCCTCTCCCCCTTCGACTCGTTGATATGGACCCGGGACCGCACCGAGCGGCTGTTCGGCTTCCGCTACCGCATCGAGATCTACGTCCCCCGGCCCCAGAGGACGTTCGGCTACTACGTCATGCCCCTCCTCCGGGGCGACGAGCTGGTGGCCCGCCTGGACCTGAAGGCCGACCGGGCCTCGGGCTCCTTGCGGGTGGCCGCCTCGCACCTGGAGCCCGGGGCCGGGGAGAGGGCCACGGCCGAGGCGGCGGCCGTCGAGCTGGACCGGGTGCGCCGGTGGCTGGGCCTGGGGACCATCCAGGTGGCGCACCGGGGGGACCTGGCCCCCGCCCTGGCCCGGGCGGCCCGCCCGGGCCGCCGGGCCGGGTTCGGCACTGTCTGTTAGCCTGGTTGCCTGACAACTTGCGAGGCGCTCTTGCATGGACCCAGGCCCGGAGACCGCTCAGGCTGAGCCGAACTCACCCGCCGTTCCTCCCCCCTTCTCGGTGGTGGACAAGGGGACGCCGGTCTTCGCCCAGATCGCCGACCAGGTGGTCAGGGCCATCAAGGAGGGACGGCTCTCGATAGGGGACCGCCTGCCCACCGAGGCCAGCCTGGCGGCGCAGTTCGGGGCCAGCCGGGCCTCGGTGCGCGAGGCCCTCTCCAGCCTGCAGTTCGTGGGCTACCTGGAGTCCCGCCGGGGCTCGGGGAGCGTGGTGCGCTCGGCGGCACCGGAGGGGGCGGCCCACCGGGGCGGGGGCCTGCGCAGCGTTCCCGAGGTGGTCGACATCCTGGAGGCCCGCCTGCTGGTGGAGTCCGAGGCCGTCCGCCAGGCCGCCACCAACCCCCCTCCCCGGGCCCTTGGTGCTCTGCGGCGCCTGCTCCAGGGCATGGAGGTGGCCCTGGAGCGCCCGGAGCTGCACGCCCGGACCGACCTGTCCGTTCACCTGGCCCTGGCCCGGGCGTGCCCCAACCGCAGCCTGGCCCAGGTGGCCGAGCAGCTGATCAACCGGACAGAGGGCCGGCTGTGGCGCTCCATCAGGGACCGGGCCTGGGAGGAGGGCAGGCTCCCCCGGATCTGGCTGGGCCACCACGAAGCCATCCTGAGGGCGGTGACCGGTCGGGACCCCGAAGCCGCCCAGGCGGCCATCCGCATCCACCTGCTGTCCGTGCTGGGGAACGTGGCCGCCACCAGCCCCCTGCCGGAGCCGGAGCGGGACCGGGTCGCCCGGCTCGAAGCTCGGTACGGGCCGGCGCCGGCCAGGAGCCGGACCCGGAGGCCGTCCCCCCGCACGGGGGGCGTCCCTCCGCCCCGCTCCTCCGTCCCCGGCCGCCCCCGGAGCACCAGGGCCCCTGAGCCCGAGGAGGACCCATGAAGCTCACCCGTCGCCTACCCCGCCTGACTGCAGCCACAGCAGCCCTGGCCCTCACCCTGGCCGCTTGCGGAGGAGGCAAGCCGCCGGCCACCTCGGCGTCCACCACCGGGGGCGCCCGCTCCGGCGGGGTCGCCACCTTTGCCCTCCCCCCCGGCGCCGAGCCCAACTACATCCTCCCCTTCTTCTCGGGGGCCCACGCCAGCGTGGTGAACAACCGCCAGTTCAAGTACCTCTTCTTCGTCCCCATGTACTGGTTCGGCAAGAACGGCCAGCCCGTCTTCAACGAGCGCCTGAGCCTGGCCTACCCTCCCCGCTACTCCCGAGGCGGGAGGGTGGTCACCGTCCGCCTCAAGGGATGGAAGTGGTCCGACGGGGAGACCGTGGACGCCAAGGACGTCATGTTCTGGATGCACCTGCTCCAGACGGAGAAGAAGAACTGGTACGGCTACGTGCCGGGGGGCTTCCCGGACAACGTCTCCTCGGTGCGGGCCACCTCCGCCCTCACCGTCCAGTTCACCCTCGAGCGCCCCTACAACCAGACCTGGTTCACCTACAACGAGCTCTCCCAGATCCTCCCCCTCCCCAGCCGCTGGGACCGCACCCGCTCCGGCCCCAGCGACTGCGCCGCCAAGGTGGCCGACTGTCCCGCCGTCTACCGCTACCTGACCGCCCAGGCCGCCAGCCCCGCCACCTACGCCCGCAACCCGCTGTGGCAGGTGGTGGACGGCCCCTGGCGCCTGGCCGCCTACAACACGACGGGCTACGTGAAGATGGTCCCCAACCCCCGGTACTCGGGACCGGACAAGCCCCACCTGTCCGCCTTCGTCGAGCAGCCCTTCACCAGCGACTCGAGCGAGGTCAATGCCCTGCTGGCCGGCAGGATCAGCTACGGGTACCTCCCCTACACGGACCTGCACCTGGCCGCCCGCCTGCGGGGGCAGGGCTACCGCCTCCATCCCTGGGTGGGCTGGTCCATCAACTACTTCCCCGAGAACTTCAACAATCCGAAGCTGGGCCCCGTGTTCCGCCAGCTGTACTTCCGTCAGGCCTTCCAGCACCTCGTCGACCAGCCCCTCGACGTCAAGGTGGCCTACCACGGCTACGGCTACCCCACCTACGGGCCGGTGCCCCTCAAGCCCGCCAACCCCTGGGTGACCGGGGCCGAGTCCCACAACCCCTACCCCTTCTCCGTGGCCGCCGCCAAGGCGCTCCTCTCCGCCCACGGGTGGAAGGTGGTCCCGGGAGGAGTGGACACGTGCACCGGGAGCTGCGGACCGGGCATCGCCAGGGGGACCCGCCTGGTCATCTCGCTCCAGTACGAGTCGGGCTCCCCCTCGGTGAGCACCGTGATGCAGGAGCTCAAGACCAACGCCTCGCGGGCCGGCATCCAGCTCGAGCTGAGCACGGCCCCCTTCAACCAGATCATCGCCAACGCCGCCCCCTGCACCCCCAGCCAGGCCGCCTGCCGGTGGCAGATGGAGAACTGGGGAGGGGGCTGGGTCTACGAGCCCGACTTCTACCCGACCGGGGGGGAGCTCTTCGCCACCGGGGCCGGGTCCAACTTCGGCAGCTTCTCGGACCCGAGCGTGGACCGGGCCATCGCCCGGACCCACGAGCCGGGAGCCACCCTTGCCAGCTACCAGCGCCTCCTCATGCGTGACCTCCCCGTGGTGTGGCAGGCCAATGCCGACTACCAGATCTCGGTGGTGAAGGCCGACCTGGGAGGCACCACCCCCCAGGACCCCCTCCTCTACATCTATCCCCAGAGCTGGTACCTGAAGAAGTGAGGAACCGAATGTCCCAACGCCCACCTGAACCGGAGACCTCGCCCGGGCGCAGGCCCGGCCTCATGGTGGTGGTGGCGGTCCTCCTGGCCGCCCTCCTGCTAACGGCCTGCACGGGCCCTGCGAAGAAGAGCTCGTCGGGCACCAGCACGGCCTCGTCCGCCCCCGGGACCCCGGTCCAGGGAGGCACGGTCACCTTCGCCCTCCAGGCGGCCTCCACGCCCAACTACATCTTCCCTCTGGCCTCGGGGCCCTACTTCACCGTTGCCAACCTGAGCCAGTTCCAGGCCCTCATGTTCCGCCCCCTCTACTGGTTCGGTGAGGGCGGCAAGCCGGTCCTCAACCCCACCTTGAGCCTGGCTCGGCCCCCCGTCTACTCCGACGGCGGGCGGGTGGTGACCATGAGGTTGAAGAGCTACCGGTGGTCGGACGGCGCCCCCGTCACCAGCCGGGATGTCCTCTTCTGGATGAACCTGCTCAAGGCCAACAAGGCGGACTGGGCCGGCTACGTGCCGGGGGACTTCCCCGACAACGTGGTCGCCATGAGCGCTCCCAACCCCTCGACGGTGGTCTTCCACCTGAACGCCAGGTACTCCTCCCGCTGGTTCACCTACAACGAGCTGTCCCAGATAACTCCCCTCCCCCAGCAGGCCTGGGACCGGACCTCGGCCCACTCCCCCGACGGCAGCTACGACAAGACGCCCGCCGGGGCCCGGGCCGTCTACCGCTTCTTGAACGCCCAGGCCCAGCACCTGTCCACCTATGCCACCAACCCCCTCTGGCAGGTGGTGGACGGCCCCTGGCGCCTGGCCGCCTTCACCACCACGGGCCAGGCCACCTTCGTGCCCAACCGCCACTACTCGGGCCCTGACAAGCCCCGGATCGCCCGGTTCGTCGAGCTGCCCTTCACCACCGAGACGGCCGAGTACGACGCCCTGCGCGCCGGCCGCCTGACGGTCGGCTACGTGCCCCCTCCCGACGTGGCCCAGAAGGGATTGCTCACCCAGCAGGGCTACCACCTGTACCCGTGGGTGATCTTCGGCTTCTCCTTCATGCGCATCAACTTCCACAACCCCACGCTGGGCCCGGTCTTCCACCAGCTCTACGTCCGCCAGGCCCTCCAGCACCTGCTGGACCAGGGCTCCTTCATCCGCCACCTGTACCACGGCTACGCCGTCCCCACCTACGGGCCGGTCCCGGTACAGCCCTCCAACCCCTTCGTCTCCCCCGCCGAGCGGCACAACCCCTACCCCTACAGCATCCATGCGGCCAGGAAGCTGCTCACGAGCCACGGCTGGAGGGTGGCCCCCGGCCGGGCCGCCACCTGCGTATCGCCCGGCTCGGGCCCGGGCCACTGCGGAGCGGGCGTGAGCAAGGGGACCACGCTGGTCCTGCACCTCCAGTTCGCCAGCGGCAACCCTCCCCTCCAGCAGGAGGTGGAGGCCTTCAAGTCCTCGGCCGGCCAGGCCGGCATCGTCATCGACCTGTCCAGCGCTCCCGCCAACACCGTGATCGCCAACCAGGCCATCTGCAAGCCCTCCCAGCCGTCCTGCTCCTGGGAGATCCAGAACTACGGCGCAGGCTGGGTGTACTCACCCGACTACCTGCCCACGGGGGGCGAGCTCTACGCCACGGGGGCGGGGGCCAACAAGGGCAGCTACTCCAGCAGGACCGCCGACAGGCTCATCGCCGCCACCCACACCAGCTCCCGCCTCTCGGCCCTCTACGCCTACGAGAACTACATCTCCCGCCAGCTCCCCGCCCTGTGGCAGCCCCAGGCCGATTACCAGATCACGGCGGTGAAGTCGGGCCTGGAAGGGGTGGTCCCCCAGAACCCCTACGCCTTCTTGGAGCCGGCCCGCTGGTACTTCACGAAGTAGGGCCGCCCGGCACCTCCACCTCCATGTCGCGCCGGGACTGCTCCCGGGCCTCCTGGATGTGGGTGGAGCCCACCTGGACCAGGCGCAGCACGGTCACCAGCCCGATGCCACCCACCAGGTTGCCGAACACCGCCCATCCGAGGTCCTGGGCCCAGGTGCCGTAGCCGTAGTGGGCCCCTGCCTGCAGGCCGGCGAACATCTCCAGGGACATGACGATGGCGTGGTTGAGGGAGCCGGCGGCGAGGAGGAAGGCAGTGCCCACCGCCGCCACCAGCTTGCCCAGGGTGGAGTCGGTGCCCCGCTCCATCCAGGTCATGAGCGTGATCACGCAGCCCCCCAGGACGGCGGTGGCGAAGGACCGGGTACCCACGCCGGCGGCAGCGAAGTGGGCACCGAGGTGGACGGCGATGGGCCTCACCTGGGGGAGGCCGGCCACCACGATCGCCATCAGCACCCACCCGCCCAGGAGGTTGGTGGCCAAGGTGCCGGCCCACAGCCTGAGGACGGCGAGGGGCCGCGCCCTCCCGGCGGTAACGGCGGCGATGGGGACGAGGAAGTTCTCGGTGAACAGCTCGGAGTTGGCCAGGGTGAGGGCCACGAAGCCCACCCCGAAGGCGAGGGAGGCCGCCGCCCGGCTGTGGGTGAGCCCCTGGACGAGGAGGAGGGCCAGCACCCCTATCCCCACGTCGATCCCCCCCACCGAGCCGGTGGCGAGCAGGCGGGGCCAGGTCCGCTCCAGCCGGTCGGCCCCCTCCTCCACCGTTCGCTCGAAGGCTCCGGCCAGGTCGGTAGCCATGACCCTCCCCCCCTACCTGGGGCCCGCCGTGGTCCCGCCGTCGGGCCCCGGCCCTCCCTGGCCGGGCCCGGCGCTCTCAGGAGTCATGCCCGGCCGGCGCTCTATGGCCGGGCGTCCCACGCCCCGGCGGAGCGGGAGAAGGCGCCGGCCCTCGAGGGGATGGCCGCCTTCGAGGCTCTCCTGCTCGGGGACCGGGTCGCTGGCGCCACGGCCTGGAAGATAGCCCCGCCGGCTCCAAGAGCCGGCTTCCTGCCCCGGGGCGAAGTAATGTACCGGCCGGGTCAAGCCCGACAAGGGCCGGCGGGAGTGAGCCAGGTGTCGGAGGTCGCATGCACCACCGAGCAGGCCAGGAGACGTGCCGAGGGACCAGGCGACCCTCGGCCCACCAACCAGGGCGGGCAGGCGGGGCGGTCCCCCCCATGCCGACGGCGGCACCCGGCGGGCCCCCGCCTGCCAGCCTGCGGGGAGGGTCGGGCCGTGACCACTGACGACACCGCCCCCGCTGCCGCCCCCGGGGACGGCCCGGCGGGCGGGGTCCTGGTCAGCGAGCTCAAGCGGGGAGCAGTAACCCTCTGGGAGGCCGTCTTCCAGTCCTTCTCCTTCATCGGCCCGGCCGGGGACGTGGCCATCCTGCTCGTGGGGACGGCCCTCTACGCCGGAGGGGCCACCCCCCTGGCCGTCCTCATCGCCTGGATCATCTACGGGCTGTGGATGAACACGCCCATGCAGTTCTCCAAGGAGATCGTGAACTCGGGCAGCTTCTATGCCTACTCGGCCCAGGGCCTGCGGGGCTGGGGCGGGGTGCTGGCTCTGTGGTACTGGATAGGGGAGAACCTGACCGGCCCCTCCTTCGCCGTGCTGGGCCTGGGGTCCTTCGTCTACCTCCTCGTGTCCAGCGCCACCCACTCGGTCGTCATCTGGGTCGTCATCGCCATCGCCGTGCTGGCCTACGGCGTGGTGCTCTCCTATCTCGGGATCAAGCCGTCCCTCGCCTACACCATGTGGTCCGGCTTCCTGGAGACGGCCTTCCTCGTCATCACCGCCGTCGTCATCATCATCATGGCCGGGGGCCACAACTCCGGTGCCACCTTCACCCTCTCCCCGGTGGGGGGCAGGTTCCACCTCCTGTTCCTGGGCGTGATCTTCTCCGTGCTCGACTTCACGGGGCTGGGCACGGCCACGACCATCTCCGAGGAGGCCAAGGACGCCCGCCGGCTCATAAAGAGGGCCATCCCCCTCGCCTGGGTGCTGGCCGGCATGGCCCTCATCATCCCCTCCTACGCCCTCACGGTGGGATGGGGCCTGCCCCACATGGCGAGCTACGCCAAGTCACCGGACCCGGGGCTCATCGTCTACCAGCGCTACCTGGGCCGGGTGGGATGGGCCCTCCTCATCGCCTTCACCATCAACAGCTACATGATGTACATGGTGGCCAAGGTGAACGCCGTGACCCGGACCTGGTTCAGCGGGGGGCGGGACGGCATCATCTTCAAGGGGCTGGGGAAGGTGCACCCCCGCTTCCGGACCCCCCATCTGGCCATCGCCTTGTTCTTCGTCCTGGTGATCGTCATCGACATGGTGGCAGGAGCCGTCCTCGGCCCCGGCACCGGTGCCTTGTGGCTCCTCACCATCTCGGGCATCTGCATCATCGCCGTGCACATCGTGGGCAACTTCGCCCTGACCGTGTTCACGCTCCAACGGGGGCGGTTCCGGTGGCTCTACCACGGGCTGATCCCGAGCGTGGCCACCGTCCTCGGTGGGATCGTGCTCTTCTACAGCGTGTACCCCGTCCCCTCCGAGCCCACGGGCTCGGCGGTCGTGGTGGGCCTGCTCTGGCTGCTGGCCGGCTTCTTCGTGGCGGCCTACTACGTCTGGCGCCACCCCGACCTCCTGAAGAAGGCAGGGAGGAGCCGCACCTGATCACCTGGCGCTGGCCCGCACCGGCACCTAGGCCTTGACGACCGAGACTCCCGCCCGCCGCGTCCAGGGCCTGGATTGGCCCGGTGTCGCCGCCCAGCTCGACCAGCTCGGCTACGCCAACACGGGCCCCTTCCTGACAGAGGCCGAGTGCTCCCGCATCGCCGGGATGAGCGGCGAGCCCGGGCTCTTCCGCTCCCACATCGACATGGGCCGCTACCGGTTCGGGGCCGGCCACTACTCATACTTCGCCTACCCGCTGCCGGCGGTCGTGGCCGAGCTGCGGCAGGCCTTCTTCCCTCACCTCCTCCCGGTGGCGCGGGCCTGGGCCGAGAGGCTGGGCCGCCCGGCGCCCTGGCCCGACAGCCTCGACCAGTGGCTCGAGATCTGCCACCGCGGGGGCCAGACCAAGCCCACCCCGCTCCTGTTGAGCTACGGAGCCGGGGACTGGAATGCGCTGCACCGCGACCTGTACGGCGAGCACGTCTTCCCTCTCCAGGTGGTCATAGGCCTGGACCGCCCCGGCATCGACCACCAGGGGGGCGAGTTCGTGATGGTCGAGCAGCGGCCCCGAGCCCAGTCCCGGCCCCATGTCTCGGTCCTGGGCCAGGGAGAGGCCATCGTCTTCACCACCCGTGACCGCCCCGTGCCCTCCGCCCGGGGCTGGTCCGCCGCCCCCATGCGCCACGGCGTCAGCACCGTCCGCTCCGGCACCAGGCGGACGCTGGGGCTGGTGTTCCACGACGGCTCCTGAGGTCCTCCCCGGGCCCACCCGCTCCGGGGCCGCTTCCTGGTGCCGGAACCCTCCCCGGCCCACCCGAGCGGCTATACACGGTCCGATGGCCACGGAAGCGTCCCTCATGCTCGCTCTGGACCTGGCGGGCACCTTCTCCTTCAGCCTCAACGGCTCCCTGACGGCCGTGCAGCACGCCAAGCTGGACCTGGTCGGTGTGGTCAGCCTGGGCATGGTCACCGCCCTGGGAGGCGGCATCATCCGTGACATCCTCATCAACGACCTGCCTCCCGCCACCTTCCGGGACTGGCGCTACCTGGCGGTGGCGGCCGGCGGGGGGTTGCTGGCCTTCCTCCTCAGCCGGCGCCTGGGCAAGGTGGCCTGGCTGATCACCCTCCTCGACGCCGCCGGCCTCAGCCTGTTCGCCGTCACCGGGGCGACCAAGGCCCTCGCCTTCGGCCTCGGGGCTGGCCAGGCGGTCATCCTCGGTGGGGTGACGGGGGTGGGGGGCGGGACCCTGCGGGACGTGCTCATCCGCCAGGTGCCCACCGTGCTGCACAGCGAGCTGTACGCCGTGCCCGCCCTGGTGGGCGCGGCCGTGGCCGTGGCCACGAGCATGGAGCACGTCTACGCCGCTCCCGCCGCCATCGGGGCCGCCCTCACCTGCTTCCTCATCCGGATGGTGGGCGTGACCTTCGGGCTGAACGTCCCGGCCCCTCCCGGAGGGGCGGCCCGGGGCAAGCGGAAGGACCTGCCGGGGCGCGGTGGGCTCGACGGAGACGGCCCCGGGCGGCCCTAGGGGCCGAGCCACTCCAGCGCCGCCACCACCAGGGCCTGGGTGCCCACGTCGAGCGTGGGCTGGATGGCGGGAGCGAAGGCGGGCGAGTGGTTGACCGGGACCTCCTGGGCCACCCGGCCGGCCTCGGCCGCCTTGCGGTAGGTGTCGGGGTCGATGCAGCCCACGCCCCAGTAGGTGTAGGGGGCGCCCAGAGCGGTCGGGATGTCGCTGAAGTCCTCGCTGGCCGTCTGCTGGCCCAGGTCCTGGGCCCGGTCACCGAAGAAGCCCCGGAAGGCCCTGGCCACCCGCTCGGTGGTGGCGGCGTCGTTGTCGGTGAGGGGGAACCGGTCGAACAGCTCGAAGTCCGGGTCCCTCGGGCAGCCCGAGGCCTGGCACTCGGCCCTGACGGTGCGCCGTATGCCCTCCAGCATCGCCTGGCGGGTCTGGTCGCTGTAGGTGCGCAGGTTCAGCTCGAGGACCGCCTGGTCGGAGATCACGTTGCTCTTGGTGCCCGCCTGGATCCTTCCCACCGTCAGCACGGCCGTCTCGGTCGGCGGGGCCTCACGGGAGACCAGGGTCTGGAGCCGGACCACGATCATGGAGGCCAGCACCACCGGGTCGACGGTGGCCTGGGGCATGGACCCGTGCCCACCGCGCCCGTAGAGGGTGACACGCATGCTGTCGGCGGCCGAGAGGGTGTGGCCCGCATGGGTGCCGACCTGGCCCGCCGGCCCGGGCAGGACGTGCTGGGCAAAGGCCACGTCGGGGGTGGGGATGAGGTCGCCCAGGCCGTCATCCACCATGCCCTTGGCCCCGTCCCCGGTCTCCTCGGCCGGCTGGAACAGGGCCACCAGGGTCCCCTGCCAGTGCCCGGAGCCCGAGGCCAGGAGGTCGGCCGCCCCGAGCAGGCAGGCGACGTGCATGTCGTGCCCGCAGGCATGGGCCACGGGCACCTGGTGGCCGGCGGCATCGGTGGTGGTGGCCGTGCTGGCATAGGGCAGCCCGGTGGCCTCGGCGACGGGCAGGGCGTCCATGTCCGCCCGCAGCAGCACCGTGGGCCCCTCCCCCGTGCTGAGGACGCCCACCACCCCGGTCCCCCCCACCCCCTCGTGGACCTGGAAGCCGCTCCGCCTCAGGCCGTCCGCCACCTTGGCCGCCGTCTCGTGCTCCCGGTGGGAGAGCTCGGGGTGGCGATGCAGGTCCCGGTAGAGGTCCTCCTGCCAGGGGCGTACATCGGCCTGCCTGGCCAGCACGGCGGTTTCCTTGGCCATGGTCTCCCTCTCTCGCTCCGCTCCTCGCCGATCTTGGCACGTGGCGGAGGGCGCCGGCGCCGGTTGGCTCCCGAGGTGCCTACCAGGTCGCTCTCCATTGGTTAAGCAGATGGCGGTGCGGTGCCGATGCCTAGGTCGAAGCGTTACCGAGGTGAGAGGTGCCATTGTTGCCAGGGTCCCCAGCTTTGCCCGCCGGCGGTGCGGCCGGCGCGCCCACTGACGGCCGTTGCCGCCTGCGGGCAAGGCTGGGGGCTCCGGACCGGGCCGGGGCCGAGGACCAGCCCGGCGGGGGGGCCGTCGGGCCCGCCGGCCCGCCCCCCGGGGGCTGCCCGCACCCCGAGCCGGTGGAGGGCCGGTACCCAGGCTCTCCCGGTGCGCTGACCGGCAGGGGGGACGCCTTCCGGGTTCCCCTGCATGGCTAGGGAGCAGCGCGCCACCTGGCCCCCGGCCCCTTCCCTCCCCGGACGGCGGCCGGTATTCTCTTCACTACTAGTAGTTCTCTTGGCACCACAGATGGTCATGGGCGTCCGGCCCGGCGGAGTGAGTGCGGAAGGGCGGAGCTGACATGAGCATGGTGTGGTCGCGGGCCGGTATCCCTGTCCGCCTGGGTCTGGCCGTGGCGGCGGGGGCCCTCTCCCTGGCCGGCCTGGCCCCGGCCGCCTGGGCCAGCGGCGGGAGCGGGGTGACCAGCCCGGGTGCGGCCAGCATCCACCAGGAGGCCGAGCTGGCCCAGTCCCGCCTGGCCGCCAACCTGCGCCAGCCCCACCCGGGGCGCCCCGAGGCGGTGACCCATCCCCAGCAGGACCATGCCGGCTCGGGCCTCGCCACCGGCTCCCCCGCCCTCCGGCCGGCGGCCCACTCCATGGTGATCCAGCCCGCCACCGCCTCGGGGTCGGGGCCCCTGGGCCTGGACGTCTCGGACTACCAGGGCGACGTGAACTGGTCCCAGGTGTACCAGGAGGGCGGCCGCTTCGCCTACGTGAAGGCCACCGAGGGCACCTACTACACCAGCTCCTACTTCCCCCAGCAGTACGACGGCGCCTACCAGGCCGGGCTCATCCGGGGCGCCTACCACTTCGCCATACCCGACAACTCCTCGGGGGCGGCCCAGGCCGACTACTTCGTGGCCCACGGCGGGGGGTGGTCCCCCGACGGCAAGACCCTCCCCGGCATGCTCGACATCGAGTTCAACCCCTACGGCTCCAACGAGTGCTACGGCCTCAGCCCCTCCCAGATGGTGAGCTGGATCGCCTCCTTCGTGGACGAGTACCGGCTCCTCACCGGGCGCTACCCCGACATCTACACCAACACCTACTGGTGGAACGCCTGCACGGGCTACTCGGGGGCCTTCGGGTCCGACACCCTTTCCATCGCCAACTACGGCTCCAGCCCCTCCCCCCTGCCCCCCGGCTGGGGCACCTGGACCATCTGGCAGTACGCCGACTCCGGGACCTTCCCGGGGGACCAGGACGTGTTCAACGGCTCCTACCAGCAGCTGGTGTCCTTCGCCCGGGGCTACAGCCTCACCTCCACCACCACCTCGCTGTCGTCCTCCTCCTCCTCCCCGTCCCCGGGGCAGTCCGTCACCCTCACCGCCACCGTCTCCCCCGCCCCGCCGGGGGGCAGCGTGACCTTCGACAACGGGGCCGAGGTGGAGTGCTCGGCCGTCCCCCTGTCCTCGGGGAGGGCCAGCTGCCAAGCCAGCTTCCCCGACGCGGGGACCAAGAGGCTCTATGCGTACTACTCCGGCACCCAGGGCTACACGGCGTCCACGGGGTCCACCCAGCTGAGCGTGGTCAGCCTCACCGACCTGGGCGCCGCCGTGCCCGACGGCACCCGCCTGAGCCCCGGTGACTACCTCCAGTCGGCCACCGGCTATGTGCTGGTGATGCAGGACGACGGCAACCTGGTGCTCTACGACCCCGCCGGCCAGGCCACCTGGGCCAGCGGGACGGCCGGCCACCAGGGGGCCTGGGCCACGCTGAAGACCGACGGCAACCTGGTCGTGTACAGCTCGGGAGGCGAAGCCCTGTGGTCCACGCGGACGTGGGGGTACCAGGGGGCCCGGCTCACCCTCACCACGGGAGGGGTCGCCACCATCTACGACCAGTACGGCCATCCCCTGTGGGCGAGCACCCCAGCCCCGCCGGCCTCCGCCCCCCGCCTCGCCCCCGGGGCGGCCCAGTCCCCGAGCGGCCAGGAGCTGGTGGCCGTGACAGCCCCTGACGGCTCCGTCACTGTCGCCACCACCGCTCCCTCCGGCTCGTGGACCCCCGCCTACCCCATCGGGGGGCGCGCCCTGGGGGGCCCGGCGGTGGCCTCGCCGGCCAGCGGGGTCTTCGACGTCTTCGTCCGGGGCGCCGACAACGGGCTGTGGGAGAACCGCTACCAAGCCGGCACCTGGTCGGGCTGGCACTCGCTGGGCGGGATCATCACCGCTCCTCCGGGCGCCACCGCCTACGGGGGGCAGGTCTACGTGGCGGCCCGGGGCGCCGGCAGCACCGGCGGCCTGTGGGAGCGCCTGGCCGACACCGCCTCGGCCTGGCGGCCCATGGGGGGCTCGGCGGCCAGCGGCACGGGGCCGGCCCCGGCCGTGGACCAAAGCGGTGACCTGGCCGCCTTCTACGAGGGGGCGAACCAGGCCATCTGGCAGGACCGGGCCGGCAGCTCCACCACCCTCGGCGGGACTGCCTGGTACGGGCCCGGGGCCTCCAGCCCCTGGTCCCAGCACCTCGAGGTGTTCGCCCCCCTGGGCGGGAGCGCCCTGTGGCACCGGTGGTGGGACCCGTCCCAGGGCTGGTCGGCCTGGCACCCCCTGGGCGGGATCCTCACCAGTGGGCCGGCCGTGGCCGCCTACCCCGGCTCCGGGCGCCAGGACGTCTTCGCCCTGGGCTCGGGCGGAGGCCTCTGGCACATCACCAGCGTCAACGGCACCTGGGGTACCTGGCAGCGGGTGCCCTGAGGGCCCCTCCAGTTGCGGGCAGGGGACGGGAGCGGACAGCCTGCTGGCATGGCGAGGAGCGCCATTTCGCTTCCCATGAGGATCGGAGGTTCGACAGGTGGACGCTGACCGCTACCGGATGCGCCTCGAGGAGCTGACGGTCAGGCACAAGGTGCCGGGGGCAGCCCTGGCCGTCATGGCGGGGGACGAGCTGGCCGAGGCGGCGGCCGGGGTGGTCAACCTGGGGACCGGGGTGGAGGTGACTCCGGACTCGGTCTTCCAGGTGGGGTCGATCACCAAGGTCTACACGACGACCCTGGTCATGCAGGCAGTGGACGAGGGCCGCCTGGACCTGGACGCGCCCGTCGGGGAGGTCCTGCCCGAGCTCCGCCTGGCCGGGGTGGAGGACACCGGGCCCATCACGGTGCGCCACCTCCTCACCCACACCAGCGGCATAGATGGGGACCACTTCGAGGACACCGGCAGGGGGGACGACGCCGTGGAGCGCTACGTGGCCAGCTGCGCCCGCCTGAGCCTCATCCATCCCGTCGGCGCCACCATGTCCTATTGCAACACGGGGTTCGTGCTGGCGGGCAGGATCATCGAGAAGCTGGCCGGCTCGACCTGGGACCGGGCCCTGCGCTCCCGCCTCCTCGACCCTCTCGGCGCCGGCCAGACGGTCACGCTGCCCGAGGAGGCGCTGCGCTACCGGGCCGCCTACGGGCACGTGGCCAAGGCGGGGGAGGACCCCCACCTGGCCACCACCTGGGGCCTGCCCCGGTCGGTGGGGCCGGCCGGCCTCATCTGCGCCAGCGCCCGCGAGGTGGTGGCCTTCGCCCGCATGCACCTCGACGGCGGGAAGGCCCCGGGCGGGGCCGAGGTCCTCTCCCCCGGCTCGGTGGCGGCCATGCAGGAGGTCCAGGTCCAGGTGCCCGACGGGGTCACGCCCCCCCGCTACTGGGGCCTCGGGTGGATGCTCTTCGACTGGGACGGGCACAGGGTGATCGGCCACGACGGAGCGACCGTGGGCCAGCAGGCCTTCCTCCGGGCCGTGCCCGAGGCCGGTGTCGTCGCCTGCCTGCTCACCAACGGGGGGAAGGCCACCGACCTGTTCCGGGAGCTGGTCGGCGAGGTCCTGGAGGAGCTGGCCGGCGTGGCCATGCCCCCTCCCCCATCGCCAGCCGAGGCCGGAGGAGGAGCCGACCTGTCGGCCTACGAAGGGACCTTCGAGAGGGAGAGCGAGAGGGTGGAGGTGCGGGCCCGGGACGGGCGGCTGCACGCCACCATCACCGAGACCGGGCCCCTGGCCGCCCTCTCCCCCGAGCCGGTGCGGGAGGTGGAGCTGCTGGCCGTGGAGGGGCCGCTGTTCGTCACCAGGCTCGGGGACCTCGAGACCTGGACCCCGGTCCACTTCTACGAGCTGGCCGACGGCTCGCCCTACCTGCACATGGGCGGGCGGGCCACCCCCCGGGTCCGCTAGGCGGGTCCCCGGGACAGTTTGCACTGACATAATCTTTGCACGGAGTGCTAACATGCACTCCATGTCGGCGACGACCCTGGGCCAAGCCAGCCTCGGCCGCCGGGACCGCAAGAAGCTGGCCACCAGGCAGGCCTTGCGCCGGGCGGCGCTGGCCCTGGTGGCCGAGAGGGGCTTCGACCACGTCACGGTGGAGGACATCGCCGAGGCCGCCGACGTGTCCACCCGCACCTTCTTCAACTACTTCGCCTCCAAGGAGGAGGCCGTGGTGGGCATGGACTCCGACCGGGTGGACCGCCTGCGCCAGGCCCTGGCGGCCCGGCCCGCCGGCGAGCCCCCCCTCGAGATCCTGCGCTCGGCGCTGGGCGCCATGGCCGCCGAGCTGGGGGGGCGGGAGCAGGAGTGGCTGGCGCGCATGAAGGTGGTGCGCGAGAACCCCGGCCTGCTGGCCTGCCACCTGGCCTTCTTCGCCACCTTCGAGCGCCTCCTGGCCGAGGAGGTCGCCGCCCGCACCGACACCGATCCCGAGCGGGACCTCTACCCGGCCCTCGCCGCCGCCGCCGCCATGTCCGCTCTCAGGGCGGCGGTGCAGGTGTGGCGGGCCAGCGAGGGCAGGAGGCCCCTGCCCGGCCTGCTCACCGCCGCCTTCGACCAGCTGGGGGCGGGCCTCCCCCCACCCCGGCGGAGGGCGGCCCCGAGGAGGTCCAAAGGGTGATCGAGGCCCGGGGGCTCACCAAGCGCTACGGGTCCACCCTGGCCGTGGACGGGCTCACCTTCGACGTGGTGCCCGGGCGGGTGACGGGGTTCCTCGGCCCCAACGGGGCGGGCAAGTCCACCACCTTGCGCCTGGTCATGGGCCTCGACTCCCCCACGGCCGGGACCGTGACCGTGAACGGCCGGCCCTATGCCGAGCACCGTCGCCCCTTCCACGAGGTGGGGGCGCTCCTCGAGGCCAAGGCGGTCCACGGGGGGCGCAGCGCCTACAACCACCTCCTGTGCCTGGCCCAGGCCAGCGGCATACCCGAGGCCCGGGTCGGCGAGGTGCTGGAGAGGGTGGGCCTCACCGACGTGGCCCGCCGGCGGGCGGGGAGCTTCTCCCTCGGCATGAGCCAGCGCCTCGGCATCGCCGCCGCCCTGCTCGGCGACCCCGGCATCCTCCTGTTCGACGAGCCCGTCAACGGCCTGGACCCCGAGGGCATCATGTGGATCCGCAACCTCATGCGCTCCCTGGCCGGCGAGGGGCGCACGGTGTTCGTGTCCAGCCACCTGATGAGCGAGATGGCCCTGACGGCCGACCACCTGATCGTGATCGGCAGGGGGAGGCTGATCGCCGACACCAGCGTGGCCGACTTCTTGAAGGCCAGCTCCCAGGGCTACGTGCGGGTCCGCTCCCCCCAAGCGCCCCGCCTGGTGCCGGCCCTGGAGGCCGAGGGGGCGACGGTGGGGAGCGAGCCCGACGGGGCCCTGGCCGTCCGGGGGCTGGACGCTGCCGCCGTGGGCGAGCTGGCCGCCGCCGCCGGCGTCGTGCTCCACGAGCTGGCCCCCCAGCACGCCTCCCTGGAGGAGGCCTTCATGGAGCTCACCCGGGAGGACGTGGACTACCGGGGGGGAGCCCTGGCCACGGCGGGAGGGGAGGGCTGAGATGGCCCTGGCCCCTGCCCCGGCCCGGCCGGACCGGCCCCTCCTGGCCGACGTGCTGCGCTCGGAATGGACCAAGCTGCGCTCCGTGCGCTCCACCTACTGGACCCTCCTGGCCGCGGCGGCGGCCACCATCGGCCTGGGGGCCATCCTGTGCTCGGTGTACGCCTCCCATTACTCCCACCTGAGCCTGCAGGACCGGGCCCGCTTCAACGCCGCCAGCTTCTCCCTGAGCGGCATCATGCTGGCCCAGCTGGCCATAGGGGTCCTCGGGGTGCTGGTGATGACCAGCGAGTACAGCACCGGCATGATCCGGGCCACCTTCGCCGCCACGCCGCAGCGCCGGCTGGTCCTCGGGGCCAAGGCCGCCGTCTTCGCCGGGGTGACGGTCGTGATCGGCGTGGCCTCCTGCTTCGCCGCCTTCTTCGCCGGCCAGGCCATCCTGTCCGGCCACCACCTCCAGACCACCATCGGCGCCCCGGGGGTGCTGCGCGCCGTGGTGGGCGGGGGCCTGTACCTGGCCGTGCTGGGCCTGCTCTCCCTGGGCCTGGGCACCCTCATCCGCCACACGGCCGGGGCCATCGCCGCTGTGTTCGGCCTCATCCTGGTCCTGCCCGGCATCGTGGGCGCCCTGCCCTCCTCCTGGGCCAATGCCATCGGCCCCTACCTGCCGAGCACCGCCGGCCAGGCCGTGTTCCACGTCGGGTTCCGCTTCCACGAGCTGGCCCCCTGGCCCGGCTTCGGGGTCTTCTGCGCCTACGCCGCCGCCGCCCTCCTCGGGGCGGCGCTGGTCCTCTCCCGCCGGGATGCCTAGCGCCGCCGCCGCCAGCCCCACCCTGGCGGGGGGGCATGGCCCCTCTCCCGGGGCCCCCCCGCCCCCGGGCGGGCAGCCGTGACCGAGGCGGCCATCGTGGTCGAGGGCCTCTCCAAGCGCTACGGGGACCTCCAGGCCGTGAGGGAGGTCAGCTTCGAGGTGGCGGCCGGGGAGACCTTCGGGTTCCTCGGTCCCAACGGCGCCGGGAAGTCCACGACCATCTCCATGCTCTGCACCCTGAGCGCCCCCAGCGGGGGCCGGGCCAGCGTGGCCGGCTTCGACGTGGTCTCGGCCCGGGCCGAGGTGAGGAGGCGGATCGGGCTGGTGTTCCAGGACACCACCCTCGACGACTACCTGACGGCGGCCGAGAACCTGCGCTTCCACGCCGAGCTCTACGGGGTGCCCCGGGGGGCGGTGGGGGCCCGCATGGCCCAGGTGCTGGAGATGGTGGGCCTGGCCGAGCGCCGGGACAGCCTGGTGCGCACCTTCTCGGGTGGGATGAAGAGGCGCCTCGAGATCGCCCGGGGCCTCCTTCACTCACCCCGGGTGCTGTTCCTGGACGAGCCCACCGTGGGGCTGGACCCCCAGACCCGGGCCCACATCTGGAGCTACATCAACCAGCTCAAGGACAAAGAGCGCATCACCATGTTCCTCACCACCCACTACATGGACGAGGCCGAGTACTGCGACCGCATCGCCATCATCGACCACGGCACCCTGGTGGCCGTGGACACCCCCGAGGCGCTCAAGGCCAGCGTGGGCCAGGACCGGGTGGAGCTGGTCACCGACGACGACCAGGCCGCCATCAGGGCCTTGGGCGAGCGCTTCGCCCTGGAGGCCAAGCTGAGCGAGGGGGCGGTGACCGTGCACGTGCCCTCGGGCGCCGAGTTCGTGCCCCGGCTGTTCGCCGGCCTGGAGGTGCCCGTCCGCTCGGTGAAGGTGGCGCGCCCCACCCTCGACGACGTGTTCATGACCTACACGGGACGGACCATACGCGACGCCGAGGCCGGAGCGGCCGACCGGCTACGGGCCAGCCCGTGGATGAGGGCCAGGAGGCGGCCGTGACCAGCGTGGTGGTGGAGCCCGCCCCCACCCGGGTGGCCGGGGGGAGGCTGGCCGACGACGCCCGGGCCCTGCGGGTGGTGTGGAAGAGGGAGCTGATCCGCTTCGGGCGCAACCGGCTGCGGATCGTGACCGCCCTGGTCCAGCCCGTCCTGTTCCTCTTCATCCTGGGCACCGGCCTGTCGCCCATACTGACCGCCGGGGGGGGCTTCAGCTTCCGGACCTTCATGTTCCCGGGCGTGGTGGCCATGACGGTGCTGTTCACCTCCATCTTCTCGGCCATCTCCATCGTGTGGGACAGGGAGTTCGGCTTCCTGCGGGAGATGCTGGTGGCCCCGGTCCACCGCTGGTCCCTCGTGCTCGGCAAGTGCCTCGGGGGGGCGACCGTGGCCACCATCCAGGGCGCCATCATGCTGGCCCTGGCCGGGGCCGTCGGGGTCCCCTACTCCCCTCCCATGCTGGCGGCCATGGTGGGCGAGATGGCCCTCACCGCCTTCGCCCTGACCGCCTTCGGGGTGCTGGTGGCCAGCCGCATGGCCCAGGTGGAGTCCTTCCAGGTCGTCACCCAGTTCTTCGTGCTGCCCATGTTCTTCCTGTCGGGGGCGGTGTTCCCCCTCTCCCACCTGCCGACCTGGCTCGGGGTCCTGGCCAAGGTCGACCCCCTCACCTACGCCGTGGACCCCTTGCGACGGGCCGTCTTTGCCCACGTCCGGCTCCCGCCGGCCCTGGCCCACACCCTCGACCCCGGGGTGACCTGGGCCGGGTGGCGCCTGCCGGTGGGGCTGGAGCTGGCCATGGTCGCTGCCGCCGCCCTGGCCATGCTCCTGGTGGCGGTGGGGCAGTTCTCCCGGCCCGATTGAGGCGGGAGCCGGCCCGGGCGCTCAGAGCTTCGAGTGCTCCTCCAGCCAGGCCACGATCTGCCTTCCGTAGTGGACCCGGTGGGAGGGGCGGCCGTCCAGGATGAACAGGTGGCTGGCCCCGGGGTAGCGGACCAGGCGGGTCGGCACCCCCCTGGCCCGGAGCATGGAGAACCACTGCTCGGCCTGGCCGATGGGGCACCGGTGGTCCTCCTCCCCGTGCAGGACCAGGGTGGGCGTGGTGACCGCCGAGGCATGGGCCAGGGGCGAGGAGAGCTCGTAGCGCTGGGGGTCCTGCCAGTAGAGGTCCCCGACCTCGTGACGGCCGAGGAAGTGGCCCACGTCCGAGGTCCCGGCCATGCTGCGCAGGTCGCTGACACAGCCTCCGGCCACGGCGGCGGCGAAGCGGTCGGTCTGGGTGGTGAGCCAGCACGTCGTGTACCCGCCGTAGCTGTAGCCCCCCACCGCCAGCCGGCCCGGGTCGGCCACCCCTTCCGCCACCAGGGCGTCCACGGCGGCCAGGAAGTCACCCCGATCGGAGGTCCCCCAGGCCCCCGAGACGGCCCGGTAGAAGTCCTCCCCGTAGCCGTCGCTGCCTCTCGGGTTCACCAGCACCACGGTCCAGCCGGCGGCGGCCAGCTCGTGGTGGTAGAGGTGGGCCGGGTCGAGCACCGGGGACCAGGCGTTGTGGGGCCCGCCGTGGACGTCGAGGAAGAGGGGCCCGGGAGTGGGCGCCGCCGGGTCCCGCAGCACGAAGGCGTGGACGGCCCGGCCATCAGGGGCGCTCACCTCCCGCTCCCGGAAGACCAAGGGCTCCACCCCCGGGAGGGCCTCGGCGGTGAAGGAGGTGAGGACCCTCTCGGAGCCGCCCGCCCTCACCACCACCTCCCCGGCGCTGCGAGGGCCGGCGACCACCGCCACCACCAGGTCGGGGCCCGAGAGGGCCGCCACCCCGGTCACGACCTCATCGGGGCGGCCCAGGACCTTGACCGGTGAGCCGTCCCCCGAAGCCTCCACCGTGTAGACGTGGGTGCAGCCCCGGTCCCTGGCACAGAAGAGGATCCGGGACCCCCCGTCCACGGGCTGGGGCAGGGAGCCGGGATAGGCGGGGGCTCCCGGCATGACGTTGCGGTCCAGGGCGCCCGCGAGGTCCCTGACCTCCCCGCCGTCCAGGGGAACGAGGAGAAGGCGGTTGTGGCCCACGTCGGTCCCCAGGCGCCCCACCACCAGGAGGGACCTGCCGTCGGCACTGAAGGTGACCGGCCCCGCCACCATGGGGGAGGGCCCCACCCGCCGGCCCGTGCCGGGGCCCGCCGGGAGGGGGGACAGGTCGATAACGCAGGCGGCGCTGTCCGGGGCCAGGCCCGGGTCGGGGACCGTAGGGGCCGAATAGGCCAGCTGGCGCCCGTCGGGGGACCAGGCCGGGTGGGCCGCCCCCGCCGGCTCGGCGGTGACCTGCACCGGCTCCGGGACGGCCCCGCCGGGCTGGGCCGCGTCCACGTCCACCACGAACACCTGGCGGCGCGCCCCGGCGAGCAGGCCCTCCCCGTCCACCTTGTCGTCCAGGGTCTCCACCACCACCGGCTCCCCGGCCCGCCGGGGCCCGGCGCCCGGGTCTACGAGAGCGGCGAAGGCGATCCTCGTTCCATCGGGGCTCCACCTCGGCTCGCCGACACCTAGGGGAAGGTGGGTCAGCTGGCGGGGCTCACCCCCGGCCACGGGAAGGAGCCAGACCTGGAGGGGGCCGTCACCGGCACCTGATCGCCTGCCGGGCTCCCGTCCCTCCTCCCCCCCGCCCGGCCCCGCCTCCCCGGGCCGGAGGAAGGCGATCCAGTCGCCGCCAGGGGACCAGGCCGGGCTGGCGTCGTGGGGGCCCAGGGTCAGCTGGGCCAGGCCGCTGCCGTCGGTCCCCACCCACCACAGGGTGGAGCGGTTGGCGTCCGCCTCCCGGTCGGGCCGGGTGAGCGCCAAGGCCACCCGGCTGCCGTCCGGAGCCAGCGTCGGTTGGCCCGGGACCGGCACCCGGTAGAGGTCGTCGAGGACTGGCCTTTCAGGCATGGCTTCTTCCTCCTCGGCCCCGAGGATGCTCATGACGGGCCGCCCCCGTCAAGGTGCGCTCACGCTGTGATGGCCAGGGCGGCGCCGGTGCCGGCGCCAGGCCGGCCTCGGCGCCAGCCGGCGGCCGTCCCTCCGGGCGGGGGGCCAGGGCGCCCGGACGTGCTTCCCGGGCCCCGGGGAGGCTAGACCGGTTGGCGTCGTGGGGGCCGGTCCGGCCGGCAGGCCGCGGGGCAGAGGAGGCTGGAGAGTGGTGCAAGCCAACCGCGAGGCGCCCGCAGTGCGGGACGAGCGCTGGATGAAGACCGACACGTGGCTCCTCTTGTCGTTCGTGCTCGGGTACACCCTGGAGGCCTACATCTTCGCCCTGGCCCCCGTGGCCACGAACTGGGTCAAGGAGCCCCCGGCCCTGCGCTCGCTGCTGCTGTCGTGGGCGCCGATCTGGCTGATCATCGGTATCGGCATCGCCGGCCCCCTCGGGGACTGGATCGGCCGGCGCCGGACCTTCTACCTCACGATGGCGCTGTACGGAGTGGGGGCCGTCGGCTTGTTCTTCTCGGGGACGTACGCCCTGATCCTGGCCTTCCTCGCCGTCCTGCTCCTGGCGGCGGGGGGCGAGATGAACATGATCATGGTGGCGGTGCACGAGACGATGCCGACCAAGCACCGCTCCAAGGCGGCCATGCTGGCCGTCAACTTCATCAACATGGGAGGCTTCATAGTGGCCGGAGTGGACCTGGCCTCCGGCTCCGGGTCCGTCTCCTTCCAGCGGGACATGGTGGTCTGCGCCCTGCTCGGGGTCCTCGCCATCCTGCTGTTCGCCCGGACCCGCACCCCCGAGTCGCCTCGCTGGCTGCTGCGCAAGGGCCGGGGCGAGGAGGCCGCCGCCGAGCTGGCCCGCTTCTACGGTGCCGAGGAGGTGGAGGCCCGCCGGGCGGCCGTGATGAGGGCCCAGGCGGCGGCCCAGGCCGCCGCCGAACGCTCCGCCCGCTCCAACCGGAGGCGCCGCTACCCCCCGCTCTGGGTGCGGCTGGTGGCCGTCATCTTCGTGGCCTTCGCCGACACCACCGGGTTCGGCCTGCTCACCTACACCCTGGGCCCGGTGCACTTCCCCCACGACACCTCGTTCATCATCCTGGTGACCGAGGCGGCGGGCTTCGTCACCGGGCTGTTCGCCTTCTGGGCGGACCGGCTCAGCCGGCGCTGGCTGCTGCTCATCGGCTATGTGGGGTCGGCCGTGCTCACCCTCATCGCCTGGCAGACGGAGGCGGCCTGGGTGAGGGACATCGCCATCTTCTACGGGTTGCTGGTCGTGCTGAACCTGTTCGTCAACATGGCCTACATCACCGAGGACACCCTGAAGGGGGAGGTGTGGCCGACCCGCTACCGGGCCCGGTTCACGGCCCTGTGCCGCTTCGTGAGCATCGGCGGCTACATCGGCACCATCTACTGGACGGCGTCGTTCACCACCGGCCAGCTCATCTTCTTCAACCTGATGGTCTGGTGCCTCGGCATCCTGGGCGCCCTGATCTGGTTCATCGGCGGGATCGAGACCGGCAAGGGCCGCGACATAGAGACCGCGTCGGGAGTGGGCGGCGCCGAGCTGCTGGAGCTCCCGGCGCCCACCGCCGCCCCGGGGCCGGCTCTGGCCCCCGGTCAGATGGGGCGCTGACACCGCCGCCGCCATGACGGGAACGGGACCGGGCCCCGCCCTGGCCGGAGACGAGGGGGAAGGGGCCCCCTACCCCCGGTTCTCCCCCGAGGAGATGGAGCGCCGGCGCCTGGCGCTGGAGGCCGCCCTGGCGGAACGGGGCATCGACCAGCTCCTCGCCTACGGGGCCGAGCGCTCGGGCTCGGCCGTCCAGTGGCTCACCGGTTGGCCGGTCACCCGGGAGGGGGCCGTCGTCTTGGCGCCGGGCCGAGAGCCCGTGCTGGTGGTGCAGTTCTACAACCACGTGCCCAATGCCCGCCTGCTGGCCCAGGGGACCGAGGTGCGCTGGGGCGGGGCCTCGACCATCGGCACCGCCATCGAGGCCCTCCGGGCCAGCGGGGCCGGGCTCGGCCGCATCGGGGTGATCGGCCCCTTCCCGGCCCGCCTGCTCGGCCCCCTCTCCGCCGCCGTGGGCGAGGTGGTGTTCCTGGACGACGCCTACACCGGCCTGCGCCTCGTCAAGTCCGAGGAGGAGCTGGCCTGGGTCCGCACCGGGGCCTCCCTCACCGACAAGGCGGTGGCGTCCCTGGCCGCCGGGGCCGAGGTGGGAGCCACGGAGACCGAGCTCTGCGCCCTCATCGAGTCCGCCTACCTCGGGTCCGGGGGGGTGAACCACATCCACTACCTGAGCGCCACGCCCATGTCCTGTCCGGCCTCCTGCGTCCCCGCCCAGTGGCCCTCCCGCCGCCCCCTGCGGGCGGGGGACGCCCTGGTCTGCGAGGTCAGCGCCAGCTACTGGGGGTATCCCGGCCAGCTGCTGCGCACCTTCACCGTCGCCACCGACCCCACCCCCCTCTACGAGAGGCTGCACGAGGTGGCCAGCGCCGCCCTGGCCGAGATGCTGTCCAGGCTCGGCCCCGGGGCGACGGCGGCCCAGGTGGCCGAGGGGGCCGCCGTCATCGAGGACTCGGGCTTCTTTGCTTGCGACGACCTCCTGCACGGCTTCGTCGGGGGGTACCTGCCTCCGGTCATAGCCGGCCCCGGCAGGCCGGGCCCCGGAGGCGCCGGGGCCGTGCCCGACCTCGTCTTCGAGCCGGGGATGACCGTGGTGGTGCAGCCCAACGTGGTGACCAGGGATGCCCGGGCCGGGGTCCAGACCGGCGAGCTGGTGCTGGTCACGGAGGAGGGATGGGCCCCCCTGCACCGCTTCCCCCCGGGGCTCGGGCGCATCGGCTGAGCCCTTCCTGAGCCCGCCCGGGGCGCGCCCCGGGCCCGGTGGGCACCGCCGAGGCGTGCCTTGTGCCCGGTGGGCACCGCCGAGGCGTGCCTCAGGCCAGGTGGACACCGGCCAGCGCGGCCAGGCGGGCCACCACGAAGCCGGCGGCCAACCCGGCCGCCGGCCCCAGCACCCAGCCCCGCAGGATGCCGACCAGGGTCTTGCGCTCGACCGTGTGGACCCCCCGGGCCAGGCCGGCACCCGCCATGGCCCCCACCAGGGCCTGGTTCATGGAGGTGAAGAACCCCAGGCTGGCCGCCAGGAGGACCACGGAGGCCTGCACGGCCTGGGCCGCCGTGGCCATGGACCGGTCGAGATGGACGATGTCGAAGGCCACCCGGTGGAGCAGGGGCCGCCCGGCGGTGAGGACCCCGAGGGCCAGGCCGGCACCCCCCACCGCCCCGGCCACCCGGGGGGAGAAGAGGTGGGCCGCGACCAGGGAACCGGTGGCGTTGGCCACGTCGTTGCTCCCCATGGTGAAGGAGGCGGCCGCCCCCACCCCCACCAGGCCCGGGCCCAGCCACCGGAAGGGGGCGGCCCGGTCGCCGGCCGCCAGATGGCCCCGGTGTCGCCAGGCCGCCGCCCGGTCCAGGGACCTGGTGAGGGTGAAGCCCACCCCCGCCGCCACCACAGGGGCCAGCACCCAGACCGTGGCCAGCTCCCCGATGGAGGCCCACCGCACGCCCACGCCCGCCCCCAGCGCCGTGCCCGCCACGGAGGACACCAGGATCTGGATGGTGCTGGTGGGTATGCGCAGGCGGTTGTAGGCGGTGGTGAGGCCGAAGGCCACGGCCAGCACCAGGACCTCGGCACCTGTCCCCAGGGTGGAGGTGGTGAGCCCGTGGGCAACGGTGTGCTCGACGGCGTGGCTGGCCAAGGTGGCTCCCAGCCAGGCCAGAGGGGCCATGACCACCAGCGCCGCCCCGGTCCCGATGGCGCCCAGGGCTCGGGGCATGCCCATGCACGCTCCGGTGTAGTGAGCGCCCATGCTCCAGGCGAACCCCAGGGCCAGCAGGACCAGGACGGCATCCACCGGACCAGGCTGCCACTGGGAGCGCTGCCGGGGACATCCCGTCCCCTGCCTGCCGGGCCGGCAACCGCCCCGGACGGTGGGACTGGCATGCCAGCTAGCGTCAGGGGCCCGTGGTGGCATCCGAGCTTCCCCAGCGGGCCGGCCGCCCCCCCGGGCGGGCCGTGGTCGTGGGGGCCGGCCTGGTCGGTCTTTCGGTGGCGTGGTTCCTCCAGGAGCACGGGGTGGAGGTGTGCGTGGTCGACCGCTCGGGGGTGGCAGCCGGCGCCTCGTGGGGGAACGCCGGCTGGCTCTCCCCGGCCCTGGCTGTCCCCCTGCCCGAGCCGAGCGTGCTGCGCTACGGGCTGCGGGCCCTCCTCGACCCTGACGCCCCCCTGTCGGTCCCCCCCTCCGCCGGCCTGGCTGCCTGGCGCTTCCTGGCCCGCTTCGCCCTCAACTGCACCGCCGGGCGGTGGCGGCGGTCGATGGCCGCCTACCTCGGGATCAACGCCCTGGCCCTGGAGGCATACGACACCCTGCTCCAGGGGGGGGTGGAGGTCTCCACCCCCGAGGCTCCCATAATGGCCGTCTTCGACGGGCCGGGCTCCGACGACCATGCCGCCCTGCAGCACGAGATCGAGGCCATCCGGGGTGTGGGCCAGGAGGTGAGGGTGAGGGCGCTCGCCGGGGAGGACCTGCGCCGGGCGGCGCCCCTCGTCGCCCCCTCCCTGGCCTCGGGCCTCCTCATCGAGGGCCAGCGCTACATCGACCCCGGGGCGACGGCCCTGGCCCTGGCCCGGGCCGTGGAGGCCAGGGGCGGGCAGGTGCGGGCCGGGTTCAACGCCCGGGCCCTGCGCCACGGCCCGGGGGGGATAGCGGTGGAGGCCTGGGCCGGGCCGCCGGAGCGGGGCGACGCCGTGGTCCTCGCCACCGGGGCCTGGCTGTCCGAGCTGGCCCGGCCCCTCGGCATCCGGGTGCCGGTCCAGGCGGGCAGGGGCTACTCCTTCAGCGTGGAGGCCGCAGAGCCCTTGGAGGGCCCCCTGTACCTCCCCGGGACCCGGGTGGCGTGCACCCCCTACCGGGGCGGGGTGCGGGTGGCGGGCACGATGGAGTTCCGCCCCCCTGACCACCCCTTGGACCCGGCCCGGATCACCTCCATCATCAAGGCCACCCGCCCGCTGCTCCCCGGGGTGGACTGGGGGTCGGTGGCCGATCCCTGGGTGGGCCCCCGCCCCGTCACCTCGGACGGCCTCCCCCTCGTGGGGGCCACCAGGGCACCGGGGGTGTACGTGGCCGGCGGCCACGGCATGTGGGGGATCACCCTGGGCCCCGCCACCGGGAAGCTGCTCGCCGACCAGATCGTCACCGGCCGGGTCCCCCCTCCCATCGCCCCCTTCGACCCCCTGCGCCCGGCCCTCCCCACGCCTCTCTAGGCGGGCGCTCCCCCCTCGGCGCCGGGGCTCAGCCCGGCAGGCGGCCGGAGGCGGCCAGGGAGGCCAGCTCCACCCGCGAGCGCAGGCCCAGCGCCCTCAAGACGCTGCTCACATGGCGCTCGACAGTCCGCTCGCTCACATAGAGCAGGCCGGCGATCTCGGAGTTGCGCCGGCCCGAGGCCACCAGCAGGGCCACCTCGTGCTCCCGCCTGGTCAGCCGGCCGACCCGGGCCCGGGGGGAGCTCAGGCGGACACCCAGGGCCCGGGCCGCCTGGCGAGCCCGGTCCGCTCCCCGGCGGGCCCCCATGGCCTCGTAGGCCTGGGCGCAGGCCACGAGGCCGGGCCCGTCGGAGCGCAGCCGGGCTGCCTCCAGGCGCAGGCGGGCGGCCTCGAAGGCCTCGGGGGAGCGGTCCGCGGCCCGGGCGAACAGGTCGGCGGCCCTCCTCGGGTCGTGGCTCAGGACCGCCAGCCACCCCTGGCTGGCCTGGCCCAGCCACTCCGCTGCCGGCCAGCGGCCCGCCAGCTCCTCCAACCCCCTGGCCGCCCACTCGGCCCGGGCCCCCAGCCCGGCCCGGGCCGCAGCCCGCACCACGCCTGCCAAGCCCCAGGCCCGGCCGGGGTGGTCAGTGGCCCCCGCCACCTCCTCGTACAAGCCGAGGGCGGCGGGGAGGTGGCCCGACTCCTCCAGGAGGAAGGCCCGGGCCCCCTTCATCCGTCTGTCCTCGGCGCTGCCGGGGGGGAACGACAGCCCCTCCAGCAGGCGCTCGGCCAGCCCCAGGTCGCCGCGGCGGGCATGGACGTGGACCAGACCCACCACCACCCTGTCCTCGGCCCGCCGCCCCACCCGGACCGCCACCGCCCGGGCCGCCAGCTGGTGGGCCAGGGCCTCGTCCAGGTCGCCCCGGTTCATGACGCCGAGCGAGAGGTTGGAGCGGAGCAGGGCCTGCAGGGAGGGAGGGACCCCGGGCAGAGCCAGCCCCTCCCGGGCGTAGGCCTCCAAGCCGGCCGTGTCCCCGGCCAGCTCGGACAAGCAGGACAGGTTGAGCAGGGCCAGGGCGGCCTCCCCCGGCATGCCTGCCCGGCCGGCCGCCTCCTTCACCTCCCGGAGCAGCGGGATGGCGTGGGCGGGGCCCGCCGTCTGTCCCACGATGAGCCCCAGGCGGTTCCTGGCCTGCAGGGACAAGAGAGGGTCCCCCAGGTCCTGGGCCTGGCGGAAGGCCTCCTCGGCAAAGGGCAGGGCCCGGCCCGGCTCGCCGGCCCGGTCCAGCACCACCGCCTGGGCCAAGGTCGCCTGGGCCCTCTCACGCCTGCCCAGGTTCGCCCCCCCGGCCAGCAGGGCCTCGGCCTCGGCCAGGACCCGCCGCGATGACTCGAGGTCGCACGCCTCGTCCCAGAGGGCCAGCCCGAAGCGGGACAGGAACGACAGCCGCTCCCCCTCCCGGCCCGGGCGGGCCAGATCCTCCAGGAGGGGGGCCGCCACCTCCCAGGCCCGGGAGACGTGCCCGGCCCGGAGCCAGGCCAGAGCCAGGCCGGCCCGGGCCCGGTCCACCACCTCCGGGCCCCCGGCCATGGTCCCGGGGCCGGCTGCCACCGAGCCGGCGACTCCCACCCCCGGGGCGCCACCCACCCCCTCCGCCGCCGGCGCCGACCCCAGGGCCACGGCCCGCTCGAAGGGCGCCGTGGCGTCCTCCCCCCCTCCCCGGGCCAGGATGATCTCCCCCACCTCCAGGTAGGCCCGGGCCGCGCCGGCCAGGTCCCCGGCACCGGCCAGCTGGGGTGCCAGCAGGTGGGGGGCCTCGCCCGCCAGCAGGTCGGCGACCCGGCGATGGCGGCGGCCCCGCTCGCCAGGGCTGAGGCGCCCGTAGATCGCCTCCCTCACCACCGGATGGCGGAACCACCACTGCCCCCGGGAGTCAGGCACCAGGAGGCCCGTGGCTGCCGAGCCGGGAGGGCCCCGGCCCCCCAGGTCGGCTGCCCCCGGGCCGGCCAGACCGGCCAGGTCCGGGCCCAGCCCCGTAAGGGCCTCCAGCCACGGAGCCCGAGCCGGCTCGGGCAGCACGGCCGCCCAACCCAGGGCGTCCACCACCCGGGGGTCCAGGCGGTCCAGCCACTCGGCCAGGATGGCCTGCACGGCGGGGCCGGGGGCCTCCCCCGCCCCTGGCCCGGGGCCGGCGGGGCCGGGCCAGGTCCGGGCCAGGGCCACGCAGAGCAGGGGGTTGCCGCCCGTCCTGGCGTGCACCCGGGCGACCTGCTCGGGGTCGGCGGGCCGGCCCAGGTGCATCGCCAGCAGCTGGCCCACGGCCTCCGGGCCCAGCGGGCCCAGGACCCGCACGTCTACGGGCAGCTCCCGGCCCAGCTGGCGCACCAGGGCCGAGAGGGACGGGTCCGGCCTCCCCGCCAGGAGCCAGGCCATGGGCAGGTCGGCCAGGTGGGTGATGGCGGACTGGAGGACGTGGCGGGCCGCGGCCGAGGCCCAGTGAAGGTCGTCGATGGCCACGAGAAGAGGGGCGGCAGCAGCCAGGTGCTCCAGGTGGTCGAAGAAGGAGTTGGCCACCACCTCGACCCGGGCATCGGGGGGCAGCGGAGGCAGGGGCGGGGGGGCCAGGCGGCGGGCCTGGCGGAGCAGCGAGCGGATGGGGTCCATGGGGAGGCTCTCGCTCACGGGCAGGCAGGTCACCTCGAGAGCCGCCACCCCCGCATCCACCACCAGCGCCCGCCCCGTGGCCACCAGCCACGACTTCCCGCTGCCCGGCTCCCCGGCCAGCACCACCACCCCGCCCTGGCCGCCGGCCAGCCGACGGGCCCGGTGGGCGAGCAGCCCGGCCTCCTCCGCCCTGTCGACCAGCGTGTCGGGGGGAGCGGGGCCGCGCCGACCGTCGAGCAGGGAGGTCCCCCCGTTCACCTCCATCGGTACCGACATTAGCCCTGAAACCGGCCCGCAGCCCGGGAGCGGATTTGGGTGGCTCCACTCATGACGTCGCCCGGCCGCCGGGCCCAACATCTGGTGGCGGGTCTCATGTCGGGAGCCGCCACGACTCTCACAGGGAGGGGACAATGCTTCAACGCTTCGCCAGACCTGCGGGCCGCGCCCTGGCCGTGGGTGGGCTCCTGGCCGGCCTGGTGGCGGCGCCCACGCTGGCCGCCTCGGCCAGCGGAACCATCACCACCTACACCTGCAGAGGCACGCCCCAGGCGCCAGGGGTCCTGGCGGGAAGGTTCAAGGGCAACGTCGTGGTGAGGGGGGCGTGCGCCGTGAACGGTGGCCCGGCTGTGGTCGAGGGCAACCTGCGGGTCGCCAGGGGCGGGGCCCTGCTGGCGGCCTTCGCCATGAACGACCGGACCGGCAAGGGAGCCTCCAGCCTCACGGTGGAGGGCAACCTCGTGGTGGCGAGGGGGGCGGCCGCCGCCCTCGGGTGCGAGCCGAACTTCTTCACCTGCATAGACGACAAGGGGAAGACGCCCTCGCTGCAGTCCCGGGTCACCATTGGCGGCGACCTGGCCTCCTACCGGGCCCTCGGGGTGCTGGTACACAACACCTCGGTGGCCGGCGACGTATCCCAATTCGGTGGGGGCGGTGGCCTCACCTGCAAGCCCCAGGGCATCTTCGCCGCCTTCAACTCCCCCGCCTACAGCGACTACGAGGACGACGCCATCGGCGGCAGCGTGGCGGTGAGCGGGGTCAGGTCCTGCTGGCTGGGCCTGCTGCGCAACGCCGTCCACGGCAGCCTGAGCTTCGAGGGCAACCGGATGGCCGACCCCGATGCCAACGAGGTCCTGCACAACTACGTCAACCGGTCCCTCAGCTGCTCCGCCAACTCCCCGGCCGTGCAGTACGGCGACAGCGGCGGCTCCCCCAACGTGGTCAACGGCGGCGCCTACGGCCAGTGCGGCTTCCGGGTGATGAAGCCCAACCCCGCACCCAGCGGCCCGCTGGAGCCCATCTCCATCCGCTCCACCGCCTAGTCGGGCGAACCAGGTGGCGGCTGGCCCTGGCCGGAAGGGGTCGTGACCCGGGCCAGGGCCTGAGCCGCGCCCTGCGGTCGGGGCCCCTGGACCCTGCTAGCTGGCCACCTGCTAGCTAGCCACCTTCTTGGCCTTCTTGGCCGCCTTGGCCTTGGGAGCCTTGGCGCTGGAGGCAAGGACGGTGACCGCCCCTGCCGTGGGGGCGAACGTGCTGACCTCGCCGGTCTCCCACCGGACGGTCAGCAGGGCACCGTGCACCTCCTCGACCGTGCCCACTCGCGGCGCCTGGCCCACCTTGCGGCCAGGCAACTCGATCCGGTCACCGGGATTGGCCATCGGCCGCACCTCCTTTGCTTGGCCTTGACCTTCCGACCTGCCGCCAACCTACCCCTGAGCCGCCCGCCCTGCAGGCCGCTCGCCTTCTGACGGCGGTGCCCCTGAGCCCGCCGAGACGGCCCGCTCGAAGGCCGACAGCGCCTCTCGCGTGGCCCGGTCGTGGTCCCGCACCGCCTGGCGCAGGGCTTCGCTCCTCCTGCGCTCGGCCTCGTGCACCGCCTCCTCGTAGGCCGCCTCGGCCTGGCGGATGGCCGCCTGGCGGGCCTCGTCGGCGGCCTCCACCGCCCGGGCCCATGCCCTGCCGGCCCGCTGGATGGCCCCGGCATGGTCCACGAGGCCCTGCACCGCCGCCTGAGCTGCCTGCAGGGGCTCCCCGCCGGCCCGCCGGCCCGCCGCCAGCTCCTGCTCGTAGACCTGCTCCGCAGCCCGTTCCGCCTCCCGCTCGGCCTCCTCCACCATCTGGGCATGGGTGGCCTCGGCCCGGCGGATGGCGTCGGCCCTCTCCCGCTCCGCCTCCTCCAGCCTCTCCCGGTGGGCGGCCGAGATGCGCCGAAGCGCCTCGGAACGGGCCACCGTGGCCGACCGGATGGCGGCGGCCTTGGTCATCTCCGCCCGCCTCAGCTCCTCGGGGCCGACCGGGCTGGCCCCAGGGGGCGGGTTGGCCTGGGAGGGTGGCGGGCGCCGACCCTTGCCCTGGCCACGGGGAAAGAGCCTGCCGGCTATGCCTCCTCCCTCCTACCCGGTCCCCGGAGGGACGCTTGCCACCAATTCAACCCCAGCCAGCGGGGCCCTACAAGGATGCCCCCCGGCCTCTTCACCCCAGCCCGAACCACCGGTCCCTCCAGGGGAACAGGTACCAGTCCGTCACCACGTTCAGGGTACGGCGGGCGTCGATGAACCGCTCCGCCATCTCGTCCACCACCGAGAGGCCCCCGCTGAGAGGCATCCCCGCCGCCTTGAGGGACCGGGCGGCCAGGGAGTACCAGCGCCGGCCCAGGCTCTCCAGGAGCTCCTGGCCCGACAGCCGCTCATCTCCCTCGCGGCGCACGCCGGACGCCCGCAGCAGGCGGCCGGTGCCCACCTCCCCGAGGTCCAGGATGCTGCGGTGGTCGGGGAAGACCCCGGTGAGGAAGAGGGACAGGTCGCCCAGGCGGCGGTAGATGCCGGGGCGCTCGGCTGGCCCCACGGCCTCCAGCAGGCCGGCCAGGCGCACCGGGTCCAGCTCGCTGAACCGGCGCCGGCGCCACCCCCTCGCCGTGCGCTGCCAGGTGGTCCCGCTGGCCACGTGGGTGTAGGAGGCCAGCAGCTCCACCAGGAAAAAGCGGCGGGCCGGGTCGGCCAGGAGGTCCCGCAGGGGGCCCACGTCGAACACCGGCACCCTTTGGCGGGGCGCCCACCGCTCCTGCACGTAGGAGGCCCGGGCCAGGCGGACGGCGGTGCGGTGCACGGCGGTGGCGAAGGTGAGGAAGGGGGAAGCGCCTATGAGGCCGGGGGCGGCCACCGGCGGGGAGGAGGAGGGGCCGGCCAGCCTGGCGGCGCCGGCCCCGTCGGCCCGGGCGAGCGCGGGGCCAGGGCCCTCCTCCGCCGGCTCGGGGCCGAATATGGCCTCCTCCAGGGCGGGGTCCTCCAGGACCTGGGCCAAGCCGGCCGGGCGGGCGCCGAAGCCTTGCAGCAGCTGCCTGTCCGTCTCGGTCAGGTGCTGGCCGTACAGCAGGTCGATGTCGACGCTCATCGGCTGCTCCACGCTACCGGGAGGGCCACCAGGGGCGGCCTCCCGGCCGGCGGCCCAGGCCCGCCGAGGGGCGGCCACCATTGCTTGCCACAGCAAGGACCGCCTCCTACCATGGTCCGGCCCGCCCCGCTCGGCGTCTGCCCGCCCGCCGGTCCGGCCCGGGGCACGGAGGGAGAGGAACAAGGAGGCGAGTTGGCTCTGAGCTGGGTGCGGTCGACGGACTGGGACGCTTCGGGTTGGCGCCAGGAGGCAGCGTGCCGGTTCAGCCCCCCGGACCTGTTCTTCCCCGTGGGCCGCACCGGCCCCGCCGTGTCCCAGATCGAGGCGGCCAAGGCCGTGTGCCGCACCTGCCCCTCCCAGTCGCCGTGCCTGGAGTTCGCCCTCGCCACCAACCAGGAGTCGGGCGTGTGGGGCGGGACCTCGGAGGACGAGCGCCGGTCCCTCCGCCCCACCTGGCTGGCGCGCCGGCGCCAGGCCCGCCGGGCGCACCAGCTCGGCAACCGCTAGCCGACGGGAGGGCCGGCGGGCTGGGCCGCCCCCTCGGGGACGGGCACGCTCACCTCGGCCAGGGTGCCCGCCCCGCTGGACATGGTGATGGTCCCCCCCAGCTGGTCGGCCACCAGGTGCTTCACGATCGAGAGCCCGAGGCTGGCCGGCTGGCCCAGGCGAAATCCCTCCGGTAGCCCCTGCCCGTTGTCCTGGACGCGAACCGTGAGGCGCCCCCCGGCCCGCCTCAGGTCCAGGTGCACCCGGCCCTCCTCGCCCTCCTCTCCCTGGGGCTCCTCGGAGAGGTCGGCGAAGGCGTGCTGGGCGGCATTCTGCAGCAGCTCGGTGATGACCACCGCCAGCGGGGTGGCCACCTCGGCCACCAGCTCGCCGGCATGCCCGCTCACCTCCACCCGCACCGGGCAGGGAGCCACCACGGCGTCCTCGGCCATCCGCACCAGCAGGGGCACGATCTGGTCGAAGGGCACCTGGTCCCGGGCGTCCCGGGACAGTATCTCGTGCACCGCCGCCATGGACTGGATGCGCCTCTCGGCCTCCCGCAGGGCGTCCCGCCCCTCCTCCGAGGTCAGCCGGCGGGCCTGGAGGCGCAGCAGGGAAGAGATGGTCTGGAGGTTGTTCTTGACCCGGTGGTGCACCTCCTTGATGCTGGCGTCCTTGGACAGGAGCAGGCGGTCCCGCCGGCGCAGGTCGGTCATGTCCCGGAGGAGCACGAGGGCCCCGTCCATGCGCCCGCCGGCCAGGAGCGGGATGCAGCGCAGCATCACCACCACGTCGGGGGGGCGCTCGATCTCCACGGTCACGGGGCGGGCGGTCTCGAAGGAGGTCGGCACGGCCGAGTCGTCCACGCCCAGCTCGGCCAGGCGCAGGCCGGCCAGGTTGCTCGTGACTCCCATGCGGTGGAAGGCGTTCACGGCGTTGGGCGAGGCGTAGACCAGCCGGGCCCCCTCGTCGAGCACGATCACCCCGTCACCGACCCGGGGGGACTCCTCCCCCTCGGGCACGTCCTGGCCGTAGGGGAAGGGGAAGGCCCCCTCCATCACCATGCGGGCGAAACGCCCGAACAGAGACACATAGGTCCGCTCCAGCTCACCCGGGCGGCGCCGGACCGACAGCGGGGACTCCCGGTCCAGCACGGCCAGCAGGCGCCCCTCCCGCCTGACGGGGATGCACTCGCTCCGCACCCGCTCCCCCCGGCCCAGCTCCCTCTCCCCCTCCACCATCTCCCGGAGGCGCCAGGCCCGGGCGACCAGGGGCATGCCCGCCTCCTCCACCACCCGGCCCACCAGGTCCTGCGGGTGGACGGTCTGGGTGGTGCTGGGCCTCATCTGGCCCAGGATCACGAAGCCCCCCTCCCGGTCCGGTGCCAGCAGCAACAGGTCGGCGAAGGAGAGGTCGGCCAGCATCCCCCACCACGCCATCAGCCCCTGCAGGTGGGTCAGGTCCTCGCCGTCCAGGTCGGTGTGCTCGCGGACCACCTCTGCCGGGGTCGTCATCCGGGACGAAATGTAGCTCCCGGCCCACCGGCCCCGATGTCCACCTTCACCGGCTGGCGGGCCCTGAAGGCCGTGAGCGACCCGTAACCGGCCCCCCGCACCAGCCCCGCCAGCTCGCCCGCCCGGTCGGCCACGTCCCCCAGGCCGTGGGCGTCGGAGGCCGTCGTGACCGGGACGCCGAGAGCGCAGAACCGCTCGAGCAGCTCGGGGGCGGGATAGGCCTCCAGGGCTGGCTTGCGCCATCCGGCCGAGGACACCTCGGCGGCCATGCCGTGGGCGCCAGCCGCCTCGGCCATGCGCTGGTAGCGATCGTGGAGGTCGGGGGGGCGGTGGCCGGCCACCTTGGCCAGGTCGGGGTGGGCCAGGACGTCGCACACACCGGAGGCGGCCAGCTCGCAGAGGGCCTCGGTGTAGGCGTCCCAGGCCGCCTCCACTCCCCGCCTCCCCCACTCGGCCTGGGCCACCTCGTCGCTCAGGTCATCGAACAGCCAGGGGCCCAGCCAGTGGACCGAGCCCAGCAGCACGTCGAAGGGGTACCCCGACAGCAGGGCGGCCACCTGGTCCATGCGCCCCCGGTAGTAGTCCACCTCCAGGCCCAGGGCGACCGGCAGACCGGCGGCCTTGGCGTCGAGGACCGTGGCCACGTACTCGTCCAGGTCGGCCCCCACGTGGCGCTGCCAGTAGGAAGCGGCCGATGCCCGCAGCGCCGGGTCCCCACCCTCCTCCTCCCACCAACCCCCGAGCAGGGCATCGGCCTGGCGGAAGCGGAACAGGTGCTCGGTGAGGGCGATCTCGGTCACACCCGCCGAGCGGGCCCGGTCCCAGTAGGCGGCCAGCTCCTCCACCCTGGGCTGGCGGTCCCTCTCGCCGTGGGGCCAGAGGTGGAGGTGGTAGTCGAGCACTTCCTAGGCGCCGGCCGCGGGCTCGCTCATCGCCGCCATCGTATGGGGCCCCCTGGCCGGCGGGAGACAAAGTCCCCCTTGGGGCGAGGCCCCCAGGACGGTACGATGCGAGGGTGGAAGGGTCGGGGGTGATCGTCCGGAGCAGGTTGGCCTGCGCCCGGGCCGTTGTGCTGAGCGAGCACAGCCGGGAACTGGTGGAGACGGCCCGCTTCCTGCGCATGGAGACGGTCCGCCGCCGGGAGGCTCGCCCTCCCTGGCGGCCCGCACACCCGGCAGGCCGGCCCCGCCCGCAGCCCGGGGGGCTTTCCTCCTTCCGGGTGGACGGGACGGTGGGTGACCAGGCGGTATGGGCGGAGTACGAGGAGGGCAGCCTCCGCTTCCCCCCGCTCCTCCGCTCCCACGCCGAGCTCGTGGTCTCCCTGGGGGAGTCCTTCCGCCTGGGTGAGGAGGATGTCCCGGCCAGCCTCACCGGCCCGCCCGGTGTGGTGCTCGCCACCCTCATGCGGGCCATGCGGGTGAAGAGCGTGAAGGCCACGCTCCCCCCCCACCTCACCCCACCTGACTGACGAAAGGGACCGCCCGTGACCACCTCCAGCCTGCCGGGGACCGCCGGCCCGGGCCTCCCCGGTGAGCCGCCCCACCGTCGCCCCCGCCCCGGGAACCCGGTTCCCCCCGGGGGACGGTGAGCGCCGTGGGGGGGGGCCGGCCCGCCGGCGTGGTGGTGGTGGGGGCCTCGGCGGGGGGGTCGAGGCGCTGTGCCGCCTGGTCCGGGGCCTGCCCCTTGACCTCGAGGCCGCCGTCCTGGTCGTGCTGCACGTGTCCCCTTCGTCCCCGAGCGTCCTGCCGCGCATCCTGAGCCGCTGCGGCCCCCTCCCCGCCGGCCATGCGGAGGACGGGGAGAAGCTCCTCACCGGGCGCATATACGTGGCCCCCCCCGACCACCACCTGGTGGTGGAGGAGGGCCGGGCCCGCCTGTGGCGGGGGCCCCGGGAGAACGGGCTGCGGCCCGCCGTCGACCCCTTGTTCCGCTCGGCGGCCTCCGAGTACGGTCCCGCCGGGGTGGGAGTGGTGCTGTCGGGCATGCTCGACGACGGGACGGCCGGGCTGATCGAGATGAAGAGGGCCGGGGCCCTGGTCATGGCCCAGGACCCCGCCGACACCGCCTTCCCCAGCATGCCGGCCAGCGCGGCTCGCTTTGCCAGCCCCGACGAGGTGGCTCCCGCCGACGAGCTGGCCACCCTCATCACCGCTGCCGTGACCCGTCTGGCCGCCCTGCCAGAGGCTGAGCCCGGCTACGAGGCCCATCACCACGGAGGAGAGGCCGTGACCGACCTGGACCCCGATCCGCCCCAGGACACCGGCGGGGGCGACCCCGCCGGGGGCGTGCCATCCGCTGCCAGGTGTCGATCTACCCCTTGAAGGGGACCGGCCCCGACGGGGCCATCATCCTCATGCGGGCCGAGGACGCCCCCCGGCGGGCCGGGAGGGGGGCGGAGGACGAGAGGCCTCCCAGCCCGGGGTGATGAGTGCCCATGCCCACCGCCAGCGAGACCGGTTCCCCGCTGTCCCCCAAGCTGATAGTGGTGGTGGCCTCACTGGGCGGCATCGATGCCATCTCCCGCCTGCTGGCCTGCCTCCCCTCCTGGTTCCCGGTGCCCATAGTGCTGGTCCAGCACGGGCGGGCCCAGCCTGACCCGGGCCGCCTCTCCCGGCTGCTGAAGGGCCGGACCGAGCTGCCGGTGCGCACGGCCACCCAAGGCATGCCCGTCGGCCCCCCCGGGGTGACCGTCATCCCCGCCGGCCGTACGGCCACTCTCGATGCCGGGCACCGGCTGGTCCTCGGTTCCCGCCTAGCCCTGGGGGGCGGCGACGCCATGCTCACCAGCGCGGCCGAGGCCCTGGGGGCCAGGGTGGTGGCGGTGGTGCGGTCCGGCCGCCTCAGGGACGGGACGAGGGGGGCCCAGGCGGTGAAGGACCGGGGCGGGAGGGTGCTGGCCCAGGACCCGTCCAGCGCCGCCGCTCCGGGGATGCCCTCCAGTGCCATATCGGCTGGTTGCGTGGACCAGGTGCTCACCCCCGAGAGCATCGCCGGAGCCCTGGTGGGCATGGCCCGGAGTGCCGGGATCGCCACCCCCGGGTAGGACCGGGGCATGGAGCGGACGCAGACAACGATGGACCAGGCCCCCTTCCCGGCCCGGGGGACCGGCCCCACCGAGCCCCCGCTGCCCGACCCTCCCGATCCGGGCATCCCCTCTCCTCCGGTGCCGCCCATCCCCGACCCGGGGCCTCCGGAGCCCCAGCCGCCCCTGCCGGACCCCCAGCCGGCCTAGGGACGGCTAGCGCTCGTGGGGCTGGCCCGGGCCGCCCGGCCGCCGGCTCGGGCCACCGACGGGGGCTGGGCGCAGCTCCCCGCCGCCTGGTCCCACAGGGCGGGAAGGCTCACCCTCCTGTCGAGGAGCTGGAAGGTGGCCGCCGGGCTCCTGGCGCACAGGTCCGCCACCTCCCACCCGGCCGGGGAGCGCCATCCCTGCCCAGGGCTGGGGTCGGTGGCGGCCTCGGCCAGCTCGTGGGCGATGGCCTGGGAGGGATCGAGACAGGAGCCGTGCCCGCCCCCCATGACCACGTAGGCCACCAGGGTCCCCGTGACGGGCAGGCGCCCGTGCCAGCCGCAGTAGGAGCGCTCGCTCATCCCCTGGCTGGCCGCCGAGCCCAGCAGCACCAGGAGCACGGTGTCGGGTGAGGGAGAGGGCACGGGCGGCGCGGGCAGCTCACCGAAGATGGTGATGGGCGGCCGGTAGCCCACGAACCGGCCCCGCTCGGCCCGCAGGGGCCCCACCCCGTACTGGCGGAGCAGGGCCCACCAGCCGCTCCTGGTCATGGCCCTCAAGGTGGCCTTGACCAGCGGGCGGTCCCCCCTGGTGCCCGGCCCCCAGTAGACGGGCTCCACGACCGGGCTTCGCACCACCTGGCCGTGGTCGGACACCGGCCCCTTGCATGAGGGGTCCCGCTGACAGGAGGGCGGCCCGGTGAGGACGGCCGGGGGGGCAGGTCCCACCCCGCTCCTCCCCCGGCTGGTCCCACAGGATGCGGTCAGGAGGGCGAGGGCCAGGGCCAGGAGGGTGAGCAGGGCTGGGACCAGGCGTCGGCGGAGGGCCCCGGGACGGCGGGCGGGAGGCATCTGGTGCTGGTCTTACCCCCCGGCCACGGAGCCCTCCCGCCCCCCCGGGGAAAGGGTCAAGACCGTGGTCTCCAGGGTACGACCCTGCCATGTCGCTGGAGCAGCTCGACCATCCGGATCTGCCCACCTTCCTCGAGGAGGCGAGGAAGGAAGTGGCTCACACCATCGACCTCCACTTCGGGACCCAGGACCTGGCGACCCGGGGTGCCTACGTCCGGGTGCTGGTGGGCCAGCTCTCCAACCTCACCCAGGTCCGCGACGACACCCTGCGGGCCACCCTGCGCCACCTCGATGACGACGGGGGGCACCTCGAGCGCTACGACGAGCTGCGCCAGCAGCTGATGTCCGTCCTCGGCGAGCTGGACGAACGGTCCGCCGGGGTGGGCCCTCGGGACGTCTACCAGTCCCGGCCCGAGCTGGTGGCCAAGCTGGTCAAGGACCTGGCCGCCAAGGTGGAGGCCTACGACCGCTACGAGGCGGGCGAGCTGGTGCCCTTCCTCAGCCAGCGCTGCGAGCCGGGCACCATGGAGCGCCTGGGGTCCCAGGCCGTCAAGGACTTCCAGCACGGTCCCAGCCACAGCCATGCCGGCCATCCCCCCGCCGACGAGCGCTCCCGGCTGGGAAAGGCCGTTAGCGCCTTCCTCGACCGCCTGGACGACAGCCCCGACCACGTCGAGGAGGCCCTGGCCGACGAGGGCGAGGAGGGCCCCTGAGCACGCTCGGGGCGGGTCAGGCGGGGCGGTTGGTGCCCCGGGCCAGGGGGAAGTAGAGGGCCAAGGGGGGGCCGATGAGGATGATGATGGCCAGGCCTATGAGCAGGCCGTAGAGGGGAGGGCCGGGGGCGGCTATCCCGGTGGCGATGAGGAGGGTCGTGGCGCCGGCGGGGGCATGGTGGGCACGGGCCACCTCGAGGCCGGCCACCGTGAGCCCGCCGGCCAGGGCGGCCGCCCCCACCTGGAGCAGCACCAGGTGGTGCTGGGCCACGATGGACGGGTGGCTCCACAGGCCGAACACGGCCAGGGAGAAGAGCCCCGCCGCCACGCCCAGGGAGTGCCCGATGATGGCATTGCGCCTCTTGGCCCCCTCGCTCCCGGGATGGGCGGCAAACACATAGGAAGTGGGGCCGAGCGTGCTCGACAGCAGCGGCCAGTCCAGGAAGTGGCCGGCCACCCCCGTCACCGCCAGGCTCACCCCCACCAGGATCAGGAACCGCAGGGGGACTACGACCCGCTGGTGGATGCTCTGGGAGACCCGCACGCGGCCAGGCCCTAGGGGGCGAGCCGGGGGGAGCCCACCACCCCGGCCCACTCGATCACCTGCGAGGCCCGCCGGTGCTCGGTGAGCAGCTGCTGGCTGGCCAGCTCGGCCTGGCGGGCCTGGGCGAACCGCTTGCCCGCATCTGCCCTCTCGCCCGGGGACAGCTCCCCGAGGAGCCGCACGATGGTCCGGGACTCGTGGGCGAAGTGGTACTCGGCGGCCGCCTGGACCTGGCGCAGGGCCAGGGTGAAGAGGTCCGAGTCCCGCTCGTGGACCAGGGTCTGGGCCACGGCATCGCGCAGGTGGTTGTGCTCTTGAACGGCAGCGGTGACCTCGGGGGCAGCCCCCTTGGCCTCCACCAGGTACGGGTAGAGGCTGGTCTCCTCCCCGGCCATGGAATGGAGCAGGAGGGGCTTGACCGAGGCCCAGACCTCGCCCGCCTCCTCCGACCCCGGGCCCTTGTCGAGCATGGAGGCCAGGCCGGAACGGACCTCGTCGTGCAGGGCCTCCATCATCTTCACCGCGTCCATCGCAGGCCTGGTTACCCGCTCTCAGGCCTTCTCAACCGCCTGCGGCCGGCCCGGGGTGGGCATTGGCGGCCGGCGGGAGGCCGTCCGGTTGGGCTCTCCCGTAAGCGGGTATCTGGGACCTTTACGCGATTCCCAGGCACAGAGGAGAGAGCCATGAAGGCAGTCGTGCTCCAAGGCGTGGGCGATATCCGCCTGGAAGACGTCCCCGACCCGAAGATCGAGCATCCGGCCGACGCCGTGGTGCGGGTGACCGCCACCGCCATATGCGGCACCGACCTCCATCTGGTGCGCGGCACCGTGCCGGGCATGCGCCCCGGCACCGTGCTCGGCCACGAGGCGGTGGGCGTGGTGGAGGAGGTGGGCCCCGAGGTCCGCAACCTGAGGCCGGGAGACCGGGTGGTCATCCCCTCCACCATCGGCTGCGGGGTGTGCTCCTACTGCCGGGCCGGCTACTACTCCCAGTGCGACCGGGCCAACCCCAACGGCCCCGGGGCGGGCACCTGCTTCTTCGGCGGCCCGGCCTCGACCGGTCCCGTCGACGGCCTCCAAGCCGAGTACGCCCGGGTCCCCTTCGCCCATACGGGGCCGGTGAAGCTCCCCGAGGCCATGGGGGACGACGACGCCATCCTGCTCTCTGACATCTTCCCCACCGCCTGGTTCGGGGCCCGGCTGGCTGAGGTCTCCCCCTCCGACACCGTGGCCGTCTTCGGGGCCGGCGTCGTGGGCCAGCTGGCCATGGCCAGCGCCCGCCTGCAGGGCGCCGGGCGGGTCTTCGCCGTGGACGCCATCCCGTCCCGGCTGAACATGGCGCGCATGCAGGGGGCCGAGCCCATCAACTTCGAGGAGGAGGACCCCGTGGAAGCCATCCGGGAGCTGACCGCCGGCATAGGCGTGGACCGGGCCATAGACGCCGTGGGGGTGGACGCCACCCGGCCCCGCTCCGGGCCGGTGGCCGAGGCCCTCCAGGACCGGGCCCAGGGCTTCGAGGAGGAGCTCGCCCAGGTAGCGCCCGAGACCAACGAGCAGGACGGCCAGTGGCGCCCCGGCGACGCCCCTTCCCTGGCCCTGGAATGGGCCGTCCAGTCCCTGGCCAAGGCAGGCACGCTCGGGGTCATCGGCGTGTACCCGCCCGGGGCCCGGCACTTCCCCCTGGGCCTGGCCATGAACCGGAACCTCACGGTGAAGCTGGGCAACTGCAACCATCGCCGTTACCTTCCCGAGCTCATAGACATAGTGGCCTCGGGGCGGATGGGGCTGGCCGCCAACCTCACCCAGCGGGAGCCTTTCGCCTCGGTGGTCGACGCCTACCGGGCCTTCGACCGGCGGGAGCCAGGCTGGGTCAAGGTGGAGCTGGCTCCGGCCTCGCTCGGGTAGGGCGCCGTGAGCGGGCCCTCGGCCGAGGCACTGGCCCGGTCCCTGCTGGACCGGCACGGGAGGACCTATGCCGAGGAGGCGGGGATCGGGGTCGAGCGCAACACGCCCAGTCCCCTCTTCCGCCTGCTCTGCCTCTCCATGCTCCTGAGCGCCCGTATCCGGGCCGACATCGCCGTGGCGGCGTGCCGGGCTCTGGCCCGGGCCGGCTGGCGCACCCCGGAAAGGATGGTCAAGGCCAGCTGGGCCGAACGGGCCCGGGTCCTCAACCAGTCCGGCTACGCCCGCTACGACGAGCGCACCTCGACCATGCTCGGAGAGTCGTCCCAGCTGCTCCTCGACCGCTGGCACGGCGACCTGCGCCAGCTCCGGGAGGAGGCAGGGCGCCAGCGGCCCGCCGAGCACCGTCTGCTACAGCAGTTCAAGGGCATCGGGCCCGTGGGGGCGGACATCTTCTGCCGGGAGGCCCAGGTGGTGTGGGAGGAGCTGCGGCCCTTCGTGGACGAGCGGGCCCTGGAGGCGGCGTCGGAGCTGGGCCTGGGCGCCCGCCCCGAGGCGGTGGCCGGCCTGGTGCCGGGCCGGGACCTGGCCCGCTTGGTGGCGGCGCTGGTGAGGCTGTCGCTGGCGGGCGACTACGAGGCGGTCCGGGCCGCGGCCAGGTCATAGCCAGGCCCTGGGGAGACGACGCCAGGCCAAGAGGAGCGTGATTAGCGCAGCGGGGGCGAAGGGTAGGTGCGGCCCCATCGCGATGAGGAGGGATGCGTGACGCAGCAAGGTGACCAGCACAGCCCGCGGGTTGACGAGCAGATGGAGAGGGAGGTCGAGTCCCTGATCAAGGGGGCGCCGGTGAGCAGCCGGAGCCAGGACTGGAGGGACCAGCAGCCTCTCCCCGAGGACCCCGGGCTCGTGGCCGGCGGCGTGCGGGCAGAGTCTCACCCCGCCAGCGGGGAGGAGGTCCGGGCCGAGGTCCGCTCCCAGGTGGCGCGCTGGCTGCGGGGGGCCTCCTACCCGGCGGAGCGGGACTCGCTGGTGGCCCTGGCGCGGGAGCAGGGAGCCGATGACGAGGTGCTCGGGCGGTTGGAAGGCCTGCCCGAGGGTCCCTTTCCCTCCCTGGACGCCGTGACCGACACGTTGATCGCATAGGAGGCTGATATGGGTTTGATCAGAAGGGGAACGCGTTCGCTGGCCCTGGTGGGCATCGGGGCCGGCCTCATGTACCTGTTCGATCCCGTGCGGGGACGCACCCGGCGGGCCCAGGCCAAGGACCAGGCCGCCGGTCTGGCCCGCCGGCAGATCAGGCAGGCCAGCCGGGCGGCATCGCAGCAGATCCACTACACCGAGGGCCGCCTGGAGGGGGCTGTGGCCAGGGCCACGGGAGCGGGGACGTTCCACCCCGAGAGCGAGGTTGACCTGCGCGAGCACCTGCGCCAGGTCATAGCCGAGCTGGACTTCCCCACCACCGACGTCACGGTGGACGTGGCCGATGGGGTGGCCACCTTGAGGGGCCAGGTGGCGACCGCAGAGCAGATGGAGGGGGTCGCCCTGGCCGTGGCCGGAGTGGCCGGTGTCGACCGGGTCGAGAGCTTCCTGCACCTGCCCGACACCCCCGCTCCCAACAAGGCCGCCTCCTACCTGGCAGCGGGGCGCAGCTCGTGACCGCCTTCGGCTACTTCCTCTCCAGCGAGGAGCTCGGCCCCCGGGAGATGGTCCGCTACGCCGGACTGGCCGAGCAGGTCGGCTTCGACCGGGTCTGGCTCTCGGACCACTACCACCCCTGGAACGACGCCCAGGGACAATCCCCCTTCGTGTGGGCGGTGATCGGTGGCATCGCCGCCACTACCCGGCTCCACGTCACCACCGCCGTGACGTGCCCCACGGTGCGCATCCATCCCGCCGTGGTGGCCCAGGCGGCAGCCACGGCCTCGCTCATGCTGGAGGGCCGCTTCACGCTGGGCGTGGGCAGCGGCGAGGCCCTGAACGAGCACATCCTGGGCGACCGCTGGCCCTCGGCCGCCGAGCGCCAGGAGATGCTGGCCGAGGCGGTGGAGGTCATGCGGGGCCTGTGGGGCGGAGAGTGGTTCAGCCACCGTGGCCACCACTACACGGTGGAGAACGCCCGCCTCTACTCGAGGCCCGAGGCCCCCCTTCCCGTCTACGTCTCGGGCTTCGGCCCCCGGTCCATCCGCCTGGCGGCCCAGATCGGGGACGGCTACATCAACGTGAGCCCCAGCCCCGACGCCATCCAGGGCTACCGTGAGGCAGGGGGGCAGGGCCCTGCTCAGGGAGGGGTGAAGGTCTGCTGGGGCACGGACGAGAAGGATGCCGTCCGCCTCGCCCACCAGCGTTGGGGCACGAGCGGCATCCCCGGCGAGGCGGCCCAGGAGCTCCCCAGCCCCCAGCACTTCGAGCAGGTGGCGGCGCTGGTGACGGAGGACATGACCGCCGAGGCCGTGGCCTGCGGGCCCGATCCCGAGCGCCACCTGCGTGCCATCCGGGCCTATGTGGACGCCGGCTACGACGAGGTCTTCATCGCCCAGATAGGCCCGGACCAGGAGGGCTTCCTGCGCTTCTGGGAAAAGGAGCTGCGCCCCCGCCTGAGCTGACGCCGGGGTCGTCCCAGTCGAACACCACCACCACGGCGTCGTCCCGCAGCTCGCTGTGCAAGTGGTAGCCCAGGAGCTCCTGGATGATGTGACGCACCGCTTCGGGCGGGGGCATGTCGGTGACGGCCAGGATGGCCCGTTCGAGCCCCGAGGAGCCGAACTCCTCCCGGCCCCCGGGCCGGGCCCTGTGGACCCCGTCGCTGATGAGGACGATGCGGTCGCCGAGGGCGAGGTCCACCTCCTGCTCCCGGTACCGGGTCCCCTCGAAGAGGCCCAGGGGGATCTGCCCCTCGAGGGCGATCGGCTCCACCACGTCCTCCCGCTGGCGGAGCAGGCAGGGCGATCCGGTGCAGATGGCTCGGGCCGGCCCCCGGGGCAGGTCCACGCCCAGGAGCAGGGTCTCCACGAACAGATCTCCCCCGTGGACCCCGTAGATGGCCTCATCGGCCATCCTGGCCTGGTCGGCAAGGGGGAGCCCGGCGCGCCGGGCGTTGCGCAGGGCATGAACGGCCAGGGCCGTCACCTGGGCCGCCTCCACCCCTCTCCCCATCCCGTCGGACAGGCTCACCATCACGTGGTCCGGCGCCACGCTCCAGTCGAAGTTGTCCCCAGCCACCTGGTAGGCCGGCTCCAGCTGACCGGCCAGGCAGAGCCCCGGCCCGGTGCAGCCCCGGCCCGGCAGGAGCTGCCACTGGACCTCGGCGGCCAGGGTGAGACGCTGGGTCCTCGCCGCCTGCTCGTACAGGTCGGTCTGGCGGCTCGCCACCTGCAGGGCGTGGGCCAGGGCGGTCGCCAGCCCGGCAAGGGACTGGAGCGTCCGGGCATCGGGTGGCAGGGGAAGGCGGGTCTCCAGCACCCCCAACCGCTCCCCTCTCACCGTCACCGGCACCCAGACCCTGGCCCCTCCGCCCTCGACCACCACCGCCGGCTGCTGGGAGGTGAAGGCCCGCCCCGGGGCTCCCTTGTCCACCGGGATGGAGGGCCTTTCTCCGCCCGGGCTCAGTGCCTGCAGGACGCAGAGACGGTAGTCAACGAGGAGGAGGCGGGTGGCCGACGCCCCGAGGTCCTCGGCCAGGACCCGAGCGGCGACTTCGGCGACCTCGGTGGGCGAGGCGGACTCCATGGCGGCCAGGGCCCGGGTGTCGGGGAGGCGATCAGGAGATGGCACAATGAAAAGTATGGCTGTCGGCGGGACCGGCGAGGATGTGGCGGCACTGGCCCAGGCCGTGGAGCAAGGGGCCCGGCCCCTGGTGGCGGCCCTGGCGCAGGCCGAGGACGCTGTCCACCCACGGATCTCCCCGGCCCAGCTGCGGGCCCTCATGGCGGTCGAGCGGCGTCACGAGCTCAACCTGGCCCAGCTGGCCGAGGAGCTGGGGACCATCTCCTCCTGGGCCAGCCGCCTGTGCGACCGGCTCGAGGCCGACGGCTACCTCGAGCGCCGACCCACCTCCGGCGGGCGCCGGCAGGTGGTCCTCCGGCTGCGCGAGCCGGGCCGGCGCCTGCTGGCGGAGGTCGAGCACCGCCGCCGGGAGGCGGTCCGGGCCGTCCTGGTGGCCATGGCTCCCTCGGAGCGGGCCTCGCTCGTGCGCGGCCTCGAGGGCTTCGCCCGGGCCGCGGGGCCGTCCCCCGCCCGGGCAGCGCGTTCGGCCTGACCGGCACCGGCCGTACTCCGCCGTCTTGCCATGTGGCAAGTCGGAATGTCACACTCAGGCCCGTGCACGGATGGACCACGACCTCCCCCTAGGGGCGCGTGGCGTTCGACCTGTCCTCCTTCGGCCTCTCCGAGGTGCTGGCCTGCGCCAGCGGGGTCCGCAAGGTCGCGACCCAAGCGCGCTCCATGGAGGAGGCGGCCACCTCCGTGGTGCGCTTCCTGCGCCATAACCTGGTCGACCAGGCCCGAGGGGACCACCAACCGATAGCCCTGGCCCGGGTCTACAAGACCCATCCCTTCGAGGCCCTGGAGCCGGACCTCCAGGCCGGGGCCCTGGAGCTGGCGCAGGCCGAGGATCCCGATGCCCTGAGCGGCGCCACCTGCCTGACCCTGTTGGCCACTTCCGGCCTGGAGCCGGCCTGGAACGACCGGCGGGCCTCCCTGCGCCACCGGGCCCTGCCGCTGCCCAGCCCTGCGGCCATGGCCCGCTTCCCCATGGTGGCCCAGCTGCTGGCCGACCTGGGGCTGGAGCCCGGACCGGTGACGGCTCCCGACGGGTCCCTCCTTAGCCGCCAGGAGCGGCCCCGGCTGGGGATCTTCCACGTTGCCGAGGCACTGGGAAGCCCCCATGTCCCGGACCAGGACGGATTCGTGGTGCCCTACGGCATCCATTCGGTCCTCGGATGCGGGTCACAGCTCGCCGACGGCTCCCTCATCTGCCTGGTCCTGTTCTCCCGGTCCCCCATCCCCTCGGCTACCGCCGAGTCCTTCACCACGGTGGCCATGGCGGTCAAGCTGGCCGTCCTCCCCTTCAGTTGCGGACCGGTCTTCGAGTCCGACCCGCCCGCCCCCCGGGACCCGTCCCTCGAGATCTCGCTGCTGCGCTCGGAGGTGGCCGCTCTGGAGGAGCTCCTGGAGATCCACCGAGAGGTTGTCGTCGACCAGGCCGTCCGGCTCGAGCAGGCGGCCCAGTCGGCCGAGGACAGGGCAGAGGCACTGAACCGCTCCCGGCTGGCTCTCGACACGGAGGTGGCCCGCAAGACGGCCGTGCTGGATGCCTCGCTGGACAGCATCATTACCATCGACCACCGCGGATCGGTGGTCGAGCTCAACCGGGCGGCGGAGGAGACCTTCGGCTACAGCAAGGAGGAGGCGGTGGGCCAGGAGCTGGCCTCCCTCATCATCCCTCCCCGCCTGCGAGCCGCCCACCGGGCCGGGCTGGCCCGCTACCTGGCCACAGGCCAGGGGCGGCTGGTGGACCGGCGGGTGAAGACCTGGGCCCAGCGTCGGGACGGGACCGAGTTCCCGGTGGAGCTCGCCATCGCGCCCGTGGACGCCCCCGGCCCCCCCTTGTTCACGGGCCACCTGCGCGACATCACGGCCCGGCGCCAGGCCGAGGCCGACCTGGTCGCCTCGAGGGCACGCTTCGCCCACACCGCCCGGGTCCTCCAGGAGAGCCTTCTTCCCCCGGGCCTGCCGGCCATACCCCGACTGGAGCTGGCCTCCGCCTACCGCCCCGTCGGCGGTGGCGAGGAGCCAGGCGGGGACTTCTACGACGTCTTCGAGACCGGCCGCGACGATTGGGCCATCGTCCTCGGCGACGTGATGGGCAAGGGAGCCGAGGCCGCTGCCATCACCGCTCTGGCCCGCTACACGGTCCGGGCCGCCGCCATGAGGGAACGCCAGCCGGGCGCGGTGCTGAGCATGCTGAACGAGGCGATCAACCGCCAGCACCCGGAGCGGTTCTGCACCCTGGTCTACGCCCGCCTGCAGACCCGCTCGCCCGTGCGCCTGACGCTGGCCTCGGGCGGGCACCCACCCCCCATGCTCATCCGGCCCGATGGGGAGGTGACGCCCCTGCTGGCCAAGGGCATGCTCCTCGGCCCCTTCGGATCCTGGGAGGGCCAGAGCATCAAGGTCCAGCTGGAGCCAGGGGCCCTGGTCCTCTTCTACAGCGACGGCCTGGTGGAGGCCCGGGGCCAGGACGGCATCTTCGGCGCCCAGCGCCTCACCTCCCTCCTCTCCCAGGTGGCGGGCCAGGATCCCCACTCCGTGATCGGAGCCGTGCAGGCCGCCCTGGAGGCCTTCAGCCAGGCGCCCAGCGACGACCTGGCCATGCTGGCCGTCAGGGTGGCCCACACCTAGGCGGCTCCTGGCCTGGCGCCAGCCCTCGCTCGCCCTAACGGCCTGCGATGGCGGCCACGATGGCCTCGGAGAACGCCGGGATGTCGTCAGGACGGCGGCTGGTGACCAGTCGGCCATCCACGCAGACCTCCTGGTCCACCCAGGTGCCCCCGGCGTTGCGGATGTCCGTCTGCAGGCTCGGCCAGGAGGTCAGGGTGCGTCCCCTGACGACCCCCGCCTCCACCAGCGTCCAGGCCCCGTGGCAGATGGCGGCAACGGGCTTCCCGCTCTCCACGAACGAGCCCACCAGGGCCACCGCAGGGCTGTCCATCCGGAGCTGGTCCGGGTTGGCAACCCCACCCGGCAGCACGAGGGCGTCGTAGTCGGCGCTCCTGGCCTCTGCCGTGGTGCGGTCCACCTTGAAGTTGTCGCCTTTGTCAAGGTGATTGAAGGCCTGGACCTCCCCGTCCTTGGGAGCCAGCAGCTCCAGCTGGGCCCCTTCCTCCTCGAGGGCCTGCCAGGGGCCGGTCAGCTCCGCTTGCTCCACTCCCTCGTTGGCGACCATGAACGCAATTCTCTTGCCTTGCAGACGTCCGGACATGAGCCTCCCTCTGCTCGTCATCTAGGGCTCGAAGCTTCTTCCTACCCGACTGCGGAGGCCAGGAACCCACGGCAGGACAGAGCCCGGCGCCGGGCCGGTCCCGAGGTTTGCCCGGTCCACCGGCGGGGCACTATGGCGCGATCACGGTGGGGGCTGGCTCCCCCAGCCGGCAACGGCCCCGGAGCCGGCTTGACGGCCCGGCAGGGCAGTCAGGGGCCAACCCGGTGACCCGGGACCCCAGGCCGTGGCTCGATCATTGAGGAGGTTGTTGTGCCCGGTAAGGACAGGATGCCCGATACGGTGAAGCGCTCCCCGGCCAAGGCCCAGCGCACCTGGTCCAAGGCCCATGACAGCGCCGTGGCGGAGTACGGGGAGGGCGAGCGGGCCCATCGCACGGCTTACGGCGCCCTCAAGCATTCCTACGAGAAGGTGGGGGACCACTGGGAGCCAAAGGACCGCAAGGGCCCGTCGGATCCGCAGGCCGCTCAGGGGACGCCCCAGTCCCGCCGGCACCCCAAGGAGACCTTCGGCGGGGTGGATTATGCCGGCCATTCCAAGGAGGAGCTCTACCGACGAGCCAAGGAGCTCGGCATCCCGGGACGCTCGTCCATGAACAAGAAAGAGCTGGCCCGGGCCATCGCCAGCCGCCAGTAGGGGGACTCCGCCTTCGCGCCGTGCTCACGGCGCGGGCCCGCCCTCCCGGGCCACCTTGAGCCTGGCCCGGGAGGGCGGGGGACCACCCACCGGCTGGGGAGCTACTGGCCCACCTTCACCCCCGGCATTCCCGAGCGGTAGGCGACGGGCCTGGTGGGAGGCACCTTCTTGCCCATCCCGTCGTGGGCTCCAAGGGGAAGGACAGGCCGGCCCACCATGTTCTCCACCACCATGGCGGTGGCCGTGTACCAGGCAATGACGGCCGAGACGGCGAACAGGTACCCTCCCACGACCAGCCAGGTGGCGCCCCCCACCCACCAGCCGGCGGCCGTGAAGCCCGACCCCAGGGCAAGGAAGGCCAGCACGGCGGACACGCTCCAGTTCTTGAAGGCGGCCACCAGTGCCATGTTGGCGGTTATGACGGTGAGGATTATGAACCAGAAGGCGAACGGCGTGCTGACAGCTCCGAACTTGGCAATGGGCACGATGCCGACCGACCCCAGCCCGAACAGCAGCCCGAAGCCCAGCCAGAATGCGCCCCACGTGGCATGCACGGCAGCGGCCATGCCGTCCCGGGCCCGCAACGATGGCCAGGCCGCACCCCCCTGCATGAGGCCACCGAACATGACGGCAAAGGGAAAGAGGATGAACCCCGCCGAGGGGCCGCCGTACCAGCCCGCCTGCCAGCCCGCCACCATCAAGGTGGCGCCCATGAACCCGAACAGCCCGATTATGGATGGCGGCGCCCAGGGGGTGAGAAAGATCCGGGTCCGGTTCTCCCAGGCCAGGTAGCCATTGTCGGCCCCCTGCCCGTTCCCCGCCGGACCCCCGGCTGCTGTGGGACCTGCCCCCATGATCGAGGCTTGCCCCGGCGTATCGGGCCCGGGGCCAACCGGCCAGTGCTGCTCTTCTGCTGCCATTGTGTTCCACCACCTCGGAAACCGCTTGGGTAATCGCTTTTCTGTGGCGATACCCGGTCCGTCCGAAGCGGGAAACCATTATCCCTCGAAAGGGGGCGCTGGCACTCCCCATTCAGGGGAGGGGCGCTTTGGGCTTTAGAGGCTTAGTCGGAGCCCAGGAAGGCGCCGGCCCGCGCCTTCCCTCTCGGGGACGGCGCGGGCCCAGGGCTTGTACGGCGCTCAGTGATGGTGAGGTTCTGGCTCCGTGAGATGGCGGATTGCCCACTCGATGGCAAGGGACATCGTGGCGCACACCGCCGTGAGGACCAGAGCCACCCTTGCTTCCCTGCCCATGGCTACCTCCTTTCGCCACACGGACTCACCACACGGGCCGCCGCTATGGTTCCCCGGGCCCAGGGGGAGGCAAACCGGCCTTGGCCGCCGGCCGCCTCCGACCCCTCAGCCCCAGATCTGCTCCCCCAGGCGCAGCAGGCCACCCATGTCGTAGATGTCGGTGTCGAAGAAGGGCACCGTCGCCACCACGTCGGGGGTGACGGCCAGCTCGGCCTCCTGCTCGGCCTCCCGGCTGGCCACCACCTGGAAGTTGCAGTAGCTCTCGGCCACCTCTACCAGGACCCGCTGGAGCTGGGCCGGGTCATCGCGCCCCTTGGACAGCTGGGCGGCGAGCTCGCCGGCCCGGTCCCTCATGGCCTCTGCCACCCTGGCCCCCTCGTCACTGCGGAGGTAGGCGGGGAGGACCTTGTTGAGCACCACGGCCCCCAAGTGGTAGCCGCGCTCGTCCAGCAGCCCGATGAAGGCCTCGGCCTCGTGCAGGGGGGCGGCCTCCAGGGTGCTCACCATCATGAAGGTCGTGCGGCGGTCGTGGAGGAGCCGGGTCACGGACTCCGCCCGCCTCACGAAGCCCTCGTACATGGTCTGGAAGAGCATGAAGAACTCGGCGATGTCCTGGAGGAAGGCGGTGCCGAGGATGCGGTCGGCCACCTGGTAGAAGGGACGGGAGGCGGCGTTCATGAGCCGCGACCGGTAGGGGATGATGAGCCACCGGAGCAGCCGGCTGGAGAAGAAGTCGGCCATGCGCTGGGGGGCGTCGAGGAAGTCGAGGGCATTGCGGGTGGGAGGGGTGTCCACCACGATGAGGTCGTAGTCCCCCTTGCCGTGGATCTCGTAGAGGCGCTCCATGGCGATGTACTCGTGGCTCTGCACGAAGCGCCCGCTCACGCTCTGGTAGAGGGGATTGCGGAGGATGGCCTCGGCGGTGGCGGCGTCGGGGGCGTGCCGGCGCACCAGGGCGTCCCAGGACTGCTTGGTGTCCAGCATGGCCGCCCACAGCTCCCCCCTCGGCTTGGCCCCGGCCCCGGAGAAGGCCTCGGCGGGCACCCGGGTCTCGGCGTTGCCTATCCCCGCCAGCCCCAGGGCGTCAGCCAGGCGGCGGGCGGGGTCCACGGTGAGGACCAGGACCCGTCCCCCGTGGTGCACGGCAGCCATGGCGGCCGCCGCGGCGGCCGTCGTGGTCTTGCCCACGCCGCCCGACCCGCAGCAGATCACTATCTCCTTGGCCGCCAGCACCTGGTCCAGCGAGCCGGCCCGGGCGCGGTGCTCGACGCGGCGGGGCACGCTCAGTACCCGAGCTCAGCGGACAGGGCGGCGGCCACCTGGCGGGTGGCCCGCAGGCCGTGGAGGCGGGTGAACAGGTAGGGCACGTAGAGGAGAGGCACGTCGGCGTCTATGCCCGCCCGCAGGCGCTCCAGGTGGGCGACCCTGGTGCGGCGCATGGTCACGGCCAGCTGGGCTGCGGCCAGGATCGGCCCGGGGTCCCCGCCCACGGCCTTCTCGAGGGCCGCGGCCCGGGCCGGCTGGCACAGAGCGTCGAAGACCTCCTCCTCCCCCCTCGAGAACAGCTCGGGCAGGACCCTGTTGACCACGATGGCGGCCAGGTCGACCGTGGTCTCCTTCTGCACCCGCTCGGTGAGCTCGATGGTCTCGTTCACCGGCATCTCCTCGGGCGTGGCCACCACCACGAGGCCGGTGGTGGCCGGGTCGGAGAGGATGCTCAGCATCCATCCGGTCTGAGACCGCACCAGGCCCACCTTGACGAGGTCGTTTATGGCCTGGGGGGCGGTGAGTTGGCTGACCACGTGACCGGAGGCCGAGGCGTCCGCCACGACCAGGTCGAAGTGGCGTTCCCTCACCTCGTAGCACAGCTTGCCCACCACCAGGATCTCCTTCACCCCGGGGGCGGCCGTGGCCACGAAGTCGAAGGCCCGGGCCAAGGGGCCCAGCCTGGTCAGCAGGGGCACGTGGAGGTTCAGCGACAGGTACTCCCGCAGCGAGGCCTCGGTGTCCATGGACATGCCCCACAGGTTGGGCGCCAGCTGGCGGGGCCGGAAGGCGGTCGGCTCAGCCTCGAGGTAGGAGGAGACATCGCCCTTGGGGTCCACCTCGCACACCAGGGTGCGCTTCCCCCTCTGGGCGGCGAGCAAGCCGAGGGCGGAGGCGACGGTCGTCTTGCCCACCCCCCCCTTGCCGGTCACGAAGATGAGCCGGCGATCAAGAAGGTCCATGGGTCCTGGCGGCGGTGTCAGGGGCCGGTCGGTCTCTGCGCTGGCAGGCCGTTCAGGGCGCCCCGAAGCCCACCCGGCGGTCCTCTCGGGACGTGCCCACCTCCACATAGGCGATCTTGGGCACGGGGACACCGACCCGCCGGCCCCGCCGGTCGGTGAGCCAGCACACGCCGTCACCCTTGCCCAGCAGGGCATCGATCTCCTTCAGGAGGCCGTCCCGGTCGGTGTCGTCGGACAGCTCCAGCTCGATCTCCTTGGGCGACTGGGTGATGCCGATGCGCACGTCCACGGCGCCGATCGTAGGCGGGCGGCGGCGGCGTCCTGCTGGGCAGCGGCGTCCTGCTGGTCGGGTGGGCAGGCTGCGTGCCGGCGAGGAGCTGGCCGGCTGCATAGCCCTGGCCGAGGATGCCCGGCCCCTGGCTTCCCGGGACCACCGGGCCGGTCCTGCGCCCCCAGCCCCGGGCCCTAGGCCAGACGGCGCTCGGCCGCCCAACGGGTGAGCTGGTGGCGGGTGGACAGCTGCAGCTTGCGCAGGACGGCCGACACGTGGGTCTCCACCGTCTTGGTGGAGATGGAGAGCTGGCGGGCGATCTCCTTGTAGGTGTAGCCCCGGGCGATCAGGCGGAGCACCTCCCGCTCCCTCGGGGTGAGCTGGTCCAGCTCGGGGTCGAACGACGGCATGTCGCCCCCGGCGGCGAAGGCATCGAGCACGAAGCCGGCCAGGCGGGGCGAGAAGACGGCGTCCCCCTCGGCCACCCTCCTCACCGCGCTGACCAGGTCGGGGACCGAGATGGTCTTGGTCACGTAGCCCCGCGCCCCGGCCCGGATGACGGCGATCACGTCCTCGGGGGCATCGGACACCGAGAGAGCCAGGAAGCGCACCTGGGGATGGGCCGCCTTCACGGCCTCGATGACGGCCTGGCCGCCTCCCCCGGGCAGGTGGACGTCGAGCAGGACGACGTCGGGGAGCCGTTCTGCTATCAGCTCGGCCGCCGCCCCCGCCTCGTCGGCCTCCCCCACGATGACTACCTCCTCCCCCAGCTCCGCCTTCACCCCGGCGCGGAACAGCTCGTGGTCGTCCACCAGGAAGACCCGTGGCTGGCCCGTCGTCATTGCGACGACGCCGCCCTGGGGAGGCTGAGCTCGACATCGGTCCCCTCGCCGGGGGACGACCGGACCACCGCCGAGCCTCCGGCCCGGGCCATCCGGGCCCGAATCGACTCCGACAACCCCCTCCTGTCCGCGGCCACGGCACCGGGGTCGAAGCCCTTGCCCCGGTCGTGCACGAAGAGGGACACCCGCTCCGGCTCCACCTCGGCGAACAGCGACACGACCGGAGCCCCCGACCACTTGGCGGCGTTCACCGCCGCCTCCCGGCCGGCGGCGAGGAGCGCCTCCACCCCGGCGTCGAGGCCGCAGTCCCCCACCGTCACCGCCTCCACGGCCACCCCGTGGGCCGCCTCCACCTCCCGCTCGATGGCCGCCACGCCGGCGGCCAGGGTGGTGATGCCGGCCCCATCCAGGGAGCCGGGCGGCCGGCCCTCGAAGAGCCATGACCGCAGCTCCCGCTCCTGGGCCCGGGCCAGCTGCATCACCCGCTGGGGGTCTCCCGAGGACCGCTGGATGAGGGCCAGGGTCTGGAGGACCGAGTCGTGGACCCGAGCCGCCATCTCGGCCCGCTCCTCGGCCCGGAGCCGGGCCGTCCTCTCCACCATGAGCTCGCGGGCCAGGCTCACCCACCAGGGGCCGAACACCACCAGGAGGCCTCCCAGCACCAGCAAGCCGGCGGCCACCGGGAGAAGCAGCCTCGCTCCCGGATGGCCGTGGACGAGGAAGGCGGCGCCGGCCGCGGCCAGCACCAGGCCGGCCAGGACCCGCACGACGGTGGCCCGGCGGGACCGCCCGGCCGTGAGCCCCATCTGCTCCAGGGGCCGGGCCACCTCGTGCAGGCGCCTGCGCTCGTCCTCGTCGGCATCCCGCCACACGAGCACCAGGCCGGCGGCGGCCAGCGGCAGCGACCACGAGAAGGGGGCCAGGACGCGCACCCCGAACACGTCCAGGGTGACGAGCACCGTCACCGCCACGCTGAGGACGGCCAGGGCCAGCGCCACGCCGCGCCGGTCCCCGAGGGCCCTCCCGATGATGGGCGCATCGGTCCCCTCGGCCGGCACGAGCAGCCAGGCCAGCACGTAGGCGACCAGGCCCACCCCGCTGGCCAGCGTCATCACCACCAGGAGGAACCTGATGACGCTGACGTCCACGCACACCCGCTTGGACGCCCCGCTGGCCACTCCCGCCACCAGGCCCTCGCTGCGGCTGCGCCGGAGGGGCCCGCTGCCCGGCCGGACCCGCAGGCGCCGGCCCCCCCGCCCCCTGGCTCCCCAGAGGGCGTCGGGCGCCAGCAGCTCAGGCCGCGCACAGCCCGGTGGGCCCGGTCGGCGCTCCCTGCGTGACCGCCGCCGGTAAGGGGGTCCGAGACCGGTGGAACCGATGATGCCACGATCATCCCACGGCCCCCCCGGGACCAGCTATAGGGGATGACCCTGAGCCGGGGCCGGGCTCTCTCAGGGCCGGACCAGGGTCATGCCCGATGGTCAAGGGCCGGGGCCGGCCTCATGCTGTCCCCATGGCTCAAACAGCAAGTGCACCAAGGACCCAGGGCCCGTTCCTGGCCGTCAGGCCCCAGCCCCTGCGCCGCCCCGTCCGGGGGCGCATGGTCGCCGGGGTGGCTGCGGCCCTGGCGGGCTACCTCGACCTCGATCCGAGCATGGTGCGGATCGCCTTCGTGATCCTGGCCCTGCTCGGGGGCCTGGCCCTTCCCCTGTACGTGGCGGGCTGGCTGCTCATCCCCGAGGAGGGGACCGACCTGTCCATCGCCGAGGACCTCCTCGGCTACCGCTGAGCACCTGGAGGACCGACATGGACACCAGAAACGACCCGACCCTCACCGGGCGCCGCACCGCCCGGGTCCCCTACGCCGACCTGCGCATCGGGGACGCCGAGCGCCACCAGGTCGAGCAGGAGCTCTCGGCCCACTTCGCCGAGGGCCGTCTCGACCAGGAGGAGCTGGACCAGCGCCTGGCCCAGGTGGCGGCGGCCAAGACCCGCCGCCAGCTGGCGGGGGTGCTGGCCGACCTGCCCGTCCTGGGCGACGACCAGCCGGCCCCCCCTTCCCGCCCCCCAATGCGCGCCCATCCCTTTCTGGCCGTGGCCCTGGTGGCGCTGTGCCTCCTGGTGCTGGCCCCGGCCGTGGGCTTCGCCGCCCACTTCGTGTGGCCCCTGTGGTGGGTGGCGCTAATCGTGGCCTTCGTGGCCTGGCGCCGCCACCGGCGCTGGCGCTGGTAGCGGGCCGAGCCTGCCCGGGGCGGGGGGCCCCGCTGGCGCTGGTAGCGGGCCGAGCCTGCCCGGGGCGGGGGGCCTGCCTGGCCCCCGCTGGCGCCGGGTCCGCCGGGCCGAGCCTGGCCCAGGGGGGGCCACCCCTGGCCTCCCCGCTCGCCGGGCCGGCCCTCAGGCAGCGCGCTGCTCGCCCCCCGCCTCGAACCCCGTGACCTGGCGCTCGATCTGCTCGAGGGACCGGTCCCTGGTCTCCGGTACGAGCAGGGAGAAGAACACGACCGCCCCCACGCCGAAGCCGGCGTAGAGCCAGAAGGTGCCGGGCTTGCCCATGTCCACCGTCATCTGGAGGAAGAAGTAGGACACGAGGAAGTTGAAACCCCAGTTGAACATGGTTGCCACGGCCATGGCCTTGGCCCGGGACCGCAGCGGGTAGATCTCGGCGATCATCACCCAGAAGACGGGGCCCAGGCCGATCTCGAAGAAGGCCAGGTACCAAAGGAGCGCCGCCAGGGCCATATCGGCGTTGGCGTGCTGGAAGGCGCTGGACTGGTCGAAGTAGAAGCCGAGGAAGATCAAGGCGATGGTGCATCCCGCCGCGCTCGCCACCAGCAGGGGCTTGCGCCCCACCTTGTCGAGCAGGAGCACGGCCACGCCGGCGAAGAACCAGTTGATGATGCCGATGAAGACCGTCTCGGCCACTGACGTGCCGAGGGGCAGGCCCGTGAAGTGCAAGATGGTGGTGCCGAAGTAGATGACGGTGTTGATGCCGAGGATCTGCTGGAAGGTCGCCATTCCCGCCCCGATGACGAGCAGCATCCGCAACCGCTTCCCGAGAAGCAGCCGCAGGCGGAAGGCCTTCTGCGAGTGGGCGACCTCCTCGATCTCGCTGACCTCCTCGTCCGGATCGACCCGGGGCCGGGTACGCCTCAGCACCTCCCTGGCCTCGTCCAGCCGCCCCCTCTGCACCAGCCACCGGGGCGTGTGGGGCACCAGGACCATGGCCACGGCGAGCGCCACCCCGGGTACGGCCTCGAAGCCGAACATCCAGCGCCAGTTGTCGGGGAATCCGGACAGGGCGAAGTCGGCGATGTAGGCGATGAGGATGCCGAGGGTGATCATGAACTGGTTGAAGGCCGTCATGCCCCCCCGTAGGCGAGGGGGCGAGTGCTCGGCTATGTACATGGGCGCCACGAAGGACGCTGTGCCCACGGCCAGCCCCAGGACGAACCGGGCCGCCGTGAGCAGCTCGACGCTGGGGGCGAACGCCGAGCAGATGCCGGCCACGGTGAAGAGGCAGCCGCTTGCGAACTTGGTCCACTTGCGGCTCAGGAGGTCGGCCAGCTTCCCCGACAGGATGGCGCCCCCTATGGCCCCGAGGAGCAGCGAGCCGACCACCCAGGACTGCCCGAAGGCCCCGAGATGGAGGCTCTTTCCAATATAGGGCAGGGCCCCGCTCACGATCCCCGTGTCGAAGCCGAACAGGAATCCCCCCAGGGCGGCCAGCAGGGCGATGAGCGTGACGAAACGGTTGTCGCTCTGCAGTATGTCCAGAAAGAAATCCGGGACAGTAGCCTTGATGACACTCGCCATGCCGTGCTCCCTCATCGGACGATGAGGGCGTCCTACCCGGCCGGCTCAGCCAGGAACCCCACCAAACGGCGCTTTCCCTGCATTATTTCGGCTAATGCCGGCCCGTGGTCTTTTCTTCCCGGATGGCGCTATGGTCCTTTCACCCCCACCAAAATGCCGCCGCTATCACTGAATACAGGCCGAGGAGGGCCACCCCCTCCATCCAGGTGGACTCCCCGTCTATCACCACGAACGTGGTGACCACCACGGCCAGGGCCAGCGAGGCGACGAGCAACGGAGCGAACACCAAGGTGAGCGCAGCCCCGGAGCCGAGGGCGGGGCTGACGAGGACCAGGACGGGGATCAGGACCAGGGCGATCTGGAGGGGGCTTTGGAGGATGACGCTCAGGGAGAGATCGGTCTGGTTGCGGGCCGACAGCTGGATGCCGACGAAGTTCTCCACGGCGTTGCCGGCGATGGCCACGATCACGAGCCCGGCAAAGGCCTGGCTGATGCCGAGGGTATGGATGGCGGGCCGCAGGGCGTGGACGAACCAGTCCGATACGGCGGCGGCGGCGGCGCTCGTGGCAGCCAGGGTGACCAGGGCGAGGGGAAGCGACCAGCGGCTGGCCCCGGCCGCCTCCCCGCCCCCGCGGCGGTCCCCCCGGAGCGAGCCGAGCAGGCTGAGGACGTAGGCGACGAGCAGGATCACAGCGGCCACGTCGCTGAGGGACCGCTCGTGGTGGGCCACGGGGAGGGCCAGCCGGGACGCCAGCGTGGGCACGACCATCACGGCCACCGCCAGCAGCAGGAGCACGCTCAGCATGCGGGCGGGCTCGGCCCGGAAGCGCTGGCGCCCGTGGCGGATCCCCCCGGCCACGAAGGCCAGCCCGAGGACCAGGAGGACGTTGCCGAGGATGGACCCCACCAGGGCCGACTGGACCACCCGGACCAGGCCCGAGCGGAGGGCGAAGATGCCGAAGAACAGCTCGGGCAGGTTCCCGAGGGCGCTTTGGACGGCGCCGGTGGCGCCGGCCCCCAGCCGGTCGCCCAGGGCGTCGACGCCCCGGCCCACCAGGGCGGCCAGGATGCCCAGCCCCACGGCGGCCACGGCGAAGGCCAGCACGCTCGGCACCGAGGGGACGAACCTGGTGAGGGCGGACAGGGCGGTGAGGAGGGCGCCGGCGCCCACCATGCGCCAGTCGCTGGCCGAGAAGCCCGGCGGCTTGGCTGGCGGGGGGGGCCTCCCGCCGAGCCGGCCCTGAACCTCCCGGGAGGTGTCGGGAACGGCGTCCACCAGGGCAGTCCACCACAGCCCGGCGGCAAGTGTCACAGACCGGCGGCAAACTGGGCCCGTGAGCGAGGTGATCCCGGTCGGGACGAGCGTGCGGCTGGCCCACGGGGGGGAGCGGCGGGCGGCGGTGGCCCCCGGTCCGCCCCGCTCGAGGGAGGAACGTGAGATGGCCGAGGCGGCTGCCCTGGTGCCGGGTGCCACCCGGGCCGTGGGGGCGGGCCGCCGTGAGCGGGTGGAGGAGCCCGACAGCCTGCGGACCTGCTTCGAGCGGGACCGGGACCGCATCCTCCACTCCAGCGCCTTCCGGCGCCTGGCGGGCAAGACCCAGGTCTTCGTGGCTCCCGCCGACCACCAGAGGACCAGGCTGACCCACGCCCTGGAGGTGGCCCAGGTGGCGGTGGCCATCGCCCGGGGCCTGCGCCTGAACGTGGCCCTCACCGAGGCCATCGCCCTCGGCCACGACTGCGGCCACGGGCCGGGCGGCCACGCCAGCGAGGAGGCCATGGCGCCCTACCTCCCGGAGGGGTTCGACCATGCCCGGTGGGGGGCCGACGTCGTCCTGCGCCCCCTCAACCTCTGTGCCGAGACCCTCGATGGGGTGCGCAACCACTCGTGGAACCGGCCCCCTCCCGCCACCCCTGAGGGGGAGGTGGTGAGCTGGGCCGACCGCATCGCCTACGTCTGCCACGACTTCGAGGACGCCGTGTCGGCGGGCATCGTGACCCCCGGGATGCTCCCCCCCCTGGTCCGGGAGAGGTGCGGGGCGACCCGGGGGGCCCAGCTGGGGACCTTCATCGAGGACGTGATAGCCACGGCGGCGGGCACCGGGCAGGTCGGCATGAGCGAGGAGACCTCCGACGCTCTCGACCAGTTCCGGGACTTCAACTACGAGCGCATCTACCTCCGGCCCGCCTCCAGGGCCCAGAGCCGGGCCGTGGTCGGCCTGCTCCGGGCCCTGGTCGAGCACCTGGCCGACCGGCCCAACACCATCCCCGGGGTGGACGGCGAGCCGGTGGCGGGCTCACCGGAGGCCCTGCGGGCCGCGGTGACCTGGGTGGCGGGGATGACCGACCGCTTCGCCTGCCGGGCGGCCGTGGCCCACCTCGGGTGGGACCGCAGCCGGCTGCCGGCGGGGATCGACATCGGCCCCGAGTGGAGCTGGTGACGGCGGGGCCGCCGGCTGGGCTTGGCCCTGGCGCCGGCCGGTGTGGCACGCTCCGGTGATGGACGACACCGTGGGGCCGGAGCGGTGGGGGGCTGTCGACCGCTACCTGGCCGGCCTTCTCATCGCCCCCGATCCGGCCCTGGACGCCGCCCTCGAGTCCAGCGCCGCTGCCGGCCTCCCCTCCATACAGGTGGCACCCACCCAGGGCAAGCTCCTCCACCTGCTGGCCCGCGCCGTGGGGGCCAGGCAGATCCTGGAGATAGGCACCCTGGGGGGCTATAGCACCATCTGGATGGCCCGTGCCCTCCCCCCGGGAGGGCGGCTGGTCACCTTGGAGGTGAACCCCCGCCACGCCGAGGTGGCCCGGTCCAACATCGACCGGGCCGGGCTCACCGCCGTGGTGGACCTCCGCCTGGGCCCGGCCCTCGAGACCCTGCCCGCCCTGGAGAGGGAGGGCCAGGGGCCCTTCGACCTGGTCTTCGTGGACGCCGACAAGCCGGCCATACCCGAGTACTTCTCCTGGGCCATCCGCCTCTCCCGCCCCGGCACTCTGATCGTGGTGGACAACGTCATCCGGGAGGGCGCCGTGATCGACGCCGGCAGCGAGGACCCCAACGTCCAGGGCGTGAGGCGCTTCTACGAGATGGTCGCCGGCGAGAGCCGGGTGAGCGCCACCGCCATCCAGACCGTAGGGGCCAAGAGCTACGACGGCTTCGCCCTGGCCCTGGTGGAGGGGGATTCCTCCCGGACCGAGGGCTGAGACCGAAAATCAGGTGACGCCGGCCGGCCCGGCGGGCAGGCTGGAGCATGGCTGAGAGCCCCGAGGTCGAGGTGCGGCCCACCACCCCGGGGGATGCCGAGGCGTGGCTCGACCTGCTGGAGGAGGTGGCCGCCGAGGGCCTCTGGTTGGGCACGGAGGCACCCATCGACCGGGAGGCCCGCCGGTCCCGGTTCGTCGCCCAGCTGGGCTCACCGTCCACGGGCAGCTTCGTCGCCGTCGACGGCGACCAGCTGGTGGGGTCGCTGGGGGCCGTCATGCGGGCCGGCATGGGCGCCGGCGTGGCCGACCTCGGCATGCTCGTGGCCTCCGGCCGGCGGGGCCAGGGCGTCGGCAGCGCCCTCATGGAGGCCTGCCTGGCCTGGGCCCGGGAGGTGGGTGCCCACAAGCTGGCCCTCACCGTGTGGCCCCACAACCACGCCGCCCGGGCCCTCTACGCCAAGTTCGGCTTCGTGACGGAAGGGACCCTGCGGCGGGAGGTGCGCCGGCGCAACGGCGAGCTGTGGGACGCCATCGTCATGGGGCTGGTGCTGGACACCGCGTCCCCGGGCCGCCCCGGCGGCCAGGCCGGCACCAGGCCGGCCGGGGCGGGGCGGGGGGGCGGGGCCCGAGCCGCTACGGGCGGCGAGCGCCCTCGGCTGGAGCTCCCCGGGGGCGCCTTGAGGCGGGACGGTGTCCTGCTCCGCCCCGGGCGCCTGGCCGACGCCGAGGCCCTGGCCGCCGCCATCGACGACCCGGAGGTGCACCGCTGGCTGGACGCCGTGCCCGACCCCTACACGGTGGAGGACGCCCGCCGCTTCCTCGCCGGGACCCGCCAGGGCTGGGTGGAGGGGACGGCAGCCAACTTCCTCGTCCTGGAGGAGGAAGGGGCCCGGCTGGCCGGCGGGATCGGGCTCACCCTCGACCGGGAGGACCCCGGCCTCGGGGAGGTGGGCTACTGGCTGGCGGCCCGGTCCCGGGGCCGGGGCCTGGCCACCACGGCCGTGGAGGCGGTGGCCCGCTGGGCCCTCGGGCCCGTCGGCCTCCGGCGCCTCGAGCTGCGTGCCGCCCTCGGCAACCGGGCCTCCCGGGCCGTGGCCGAGCGGGCCGCCTTCCGCCCCGAGGGCGTGCTGCGCTCCTGGCGGGCCGTGCACGGTCGGCCCACGGACTTCGCCCTCTACTCCAGGCTGGCCGCCCCGGCACCGGGGCCGAGCAGCGGGCCCTGCCCGGCCCCCGGGCCGGGGCCATGAAGCCCCTCCGGGGAGGCTTCAGCTCCCCGGGGTCACCGTCCTTGAGAGGGGCGAGGGCCCGAGGGGCCCCCGGGGGCGCCGGTCAGGGCCGGCGGCACACGGCCACGATCTCGGTGCCCGCCTCCAGCTCCTCGGGCTCGAAGCCCGCCGCCGGGAGCAGGCGCTCCACCTCCTGGGGGGTGTAGAGGCGGGTCCGGGAGGGGTTGGCGGTCTGGCCGCCCTCGGCACCCTCGATGAAGGTGGCAAGGTAGACGTCGTCCAGCAGGTTGGGGAAGGTGACGTAGAGCCGCCCTCCCGGGCGCAGGGCCCGGTGGATGTCCTTCAGCAGGAGGAAGGCGTCTTCCCGCTCCAGGTGCTGTAGCACGAGCACGGAGTAGGCGAGGTCCACGCTGGCATCGGGCACCTCGGGGAGCCGGGTCCCCAGGCACCGGGTGAAGCGGACGTTCCCCAGGTTGGCCAGGCGCCGGCGGGCCATGGCCAGCATGGCCTCGGAGGCGTCGGCGGCCCACAGGAGCCGGCAGTGCCGGGCCGCATGGCGGGCCACCCTGCCGATCCCGCAACCCACGTCCAGCATCACCGGCTCGGGGCCGGCCAGCGAGGCCAGCATCCCGGCCAGCTCCTCCCCCGTGGCCTCGAACACGGCGGGGTCGGTGCAGTTGAGGATCTGGGCCATGGCCTCCTCCTCGTCCCGGGGGGCCCACAGCGGGCCGTAGACCTCGGGGGAGACGGCCGCGCCGCCGCCCGGTGTGAGGGCCCGGTCAGCCATGCCGGCCAGTAGCTGCGCCCCCCGGCCGGCCAGGCGGCCCGCCCGGGAGCGCCAGTGCTCCACCACCGGGGCCAAGCTACCCGTAGATCCCCTCCCGGAGGGACTTGGTGACGGCCCGGGCCCGGTCCTTGACGCCCAGCTTGCGGTACACGGACCGCAGGTGGGTCTTCACCGTCTCCTCCCCCACCCCGAGGCGCAGGGCGATGTCCCGGTTGGCCATCCCCTCCACGAGCAGCCCCAGCACCTCGCTCTCGCGGTGGCTCAACCCGAAGCTGGCCCCGGGCCAGAGGGGCTCGCCGCCCCGGTGGGCCACGGCCAGGGCCACCCGGGAGGCCAGGGAGGGGTCCACCACCACCTCCCCGCCCTTGATCCTCTCCAGGGCCTCGACCAGGCCGGGGGCGGTAAGGGAGTAGAGCAGGTAGCCGGCCAGGTCCCGGCGGAGGGCTTTCAGCAGGTGGCGCTCCTCGGCCACGTTGGTGAACATGGCCACCCGGAAGGGCATCCCCTGCCCGGCCAGCTGGCCGGCCAGCTCCAGGCCGTCGCCCCCACCCCGCGGGCGCAGGTCCACCAGCACCACTTCGGCCTCGGCCTCCTTGGCCCGGCTCACGGCCTCCTCGCCGGGGGCCACGTTGCCCACCATGCGCACCCGCTCGGAGAAGGGCGCCAGCATCGCCTCCAGGCCCCTGGCGACGACCTCGTAGGCGTCCACCAGCATGACCCGCACCGCTGAGGTGGCCTTGGCCTCGCTCACCTTGCCTCCAGCTACGTGTGACCCCGGGAAACCTAGCCACGCCCGACGGTCGGGAAACCTGGGATGGACAGCACCTCAGGCCAGGATGTCGGCGGTGGTGAACCGGGCCCAGGCTGCCAGCACGAACACCAGTCCCCAGCAGCCCTGGAGCAGGAGGTCGGCCTCCACCGAGGAGTAGCCCACGGGCAGGCGCAACAGGTCCACGAAGCTGGACCAGTGGTCGGTGAAGAGCACGGGGTGGATGCTCGCCAGCTGGGGGACGCTGTCGGCTATCTGGACCGCTATCCAGAATACGAGGGTCCCCGCCATGGCCGCCAGGGGGGCCTCGGTGAGGGTGGAGATGAACAGCCCGATGGCCGCCAGGCCCACCATGGATACCCCCACGATCCCCGCCGCCTCGAGGGTCCGCAGCACTCCCGTGGTGAGCGAGATGCTGAACCCCGAGATGGTGGTGACCCTGCCCACAGGGAACAGGACGGCCCCGATGACGAGGCCGGCGCCCGCCACCATCAGGGCCGCCACCAGGCAGAACACCACCACCACCCCGAACTTGGCGGCCAGCAGCCTGGTCCTGCCCACCGGCCTGACCAGCAGGTAGCGCAGGGTGCCCAGGCCGGCCTCTCCGGCTATGGCGTCCCCCGCCACCACCGACACCGACAGGGGGAGCAGGAACCCGAGGGCCAGGGCCAGCCCGGCCAGGGCGGCGAAAACGCCGTTGTGGGTGATGTCGGCGAGGAACGGTGGCCCCCCGGCCGAGGCGCTGCCGCTCACCCGGATCGCCACCGCCGCCAGCACGGGCACGGCAGCCAGCACGGCCAGCAGCACCAGGGTCCGCCGGCGGCGGAACACCAGGCGCAGCTCACTCCTCCACATCGAACCCCTCCCCGGTGAGGGCCACGAAGGCGTCCTCCAGGCTCGGCACCTCCGTGGTGAGGGACCTGACCCTCACCCCCGCCCGGACCAGGGCGGCGGTGCAGTCCTCGGGCTCGGCACCCACCAGGTCGGCCCGCACCACCCCGGCGCCGGCGCTGGTGGCCCCGATGCCGGCCATGGCCTCCAGCACCCTGGCGGCCAGGGCCTCGTCGGGGGTCTCCACCCGCAGGACCCGGGCCTGGGTCTGGCGCAGGCCCTCGATGGGCCCCTGGGCCACCACCCTGCCCGCCGACAGCACCGCGACGTGGGTGCAGACCTGCTCCACCTCGTAGAGCAGGTGGCTGGACAAGAAGACGGTCATGCCGTCGGTGGCCAGGCTGCGGATGAGCTGGCGGACCTCCCGCATCCCCTGGGGGTCCAGGCCGTTGGTGGGCTCGTCCAGCACGAGCAGCCGGGCCGGCCGGAGCAGGGCCGCCGCCAGCCCCAGGCGCTGGCGCATGCCGAGGGAGTAGGCGCGGTAACGCTTCTCAGCGGCGAAATGCAGCCCCACCCGCTGGAGGGCCTTGTCCACTCTCGCCCCGCGCCCCGCCGCCCCTGCCCCCTTCTGCACGGCGTCCATGCGGACCAGGTTGTCCCGCCCGGAAAGGAAGGGGTAGAAGGCGGGCCCCTCCACCATGGCCCCCACCTGGGGGAGGGCGGCGGCCGCCTGGCCGGGTATCTCGTGGCCGAGGAGGCGCACCCGGCCCCCCGTGGGACGGGCCAGGCCGAGGAGCATGCGGATGGTGGTCGTCTTGCCCGACCCGTTGGGGCCGAGGAAGCCGAACACCGACCCCTCGGGGACGGCCAGGTCGATGCCCCCCACCACCGTCCGCCGGCCGAACCGCTTGGTGAGGCCCGAGGTCTCGACGGCGAGAGGGGCCGCCGGCGGTCTAGGACCCACCCAGGCGGCCCGCCACCCTCTCCAGGGCGGCGGGCGTCACCGCCCCGACCAGCACCCGCCCACTGGGCAGGACCAGGGCGTCCACCAGCCGGGTCTGGACCAGGCGGCCCTGCCCCCAGGCCCCCTGCACGGGGGTGGCGTCCCTCAGGACGGCGGCCAGGGTGCCGCTCCGGCGCACCGGGAGCCGCGGGACCACCAGGACGGCGTCCCACCCCGAGCCCACCACGTGGAGCGGCGGGCGGCGGCGGCCCACCCGGGGCGGGACCAGCCTGGCGGTCCTCACCTTCGCCCCCCGGGGCGGGGCGAAGGTGAAGTTAGACGGCGCCGGGGGCGCCAGGCTGAGCTGGCTGAAGCCGAGGCGGAAGGCCGCCGCCCGCGCCGGCCTTCCCCCCTCCCGGGGGAACACCTCCACCTGGAGGACCAGGCCCGTGCCGGCGTCCACGGCGATCAGCACCTCCCCCACCCGGCTGGCCCCGCTGCGGGGAGCCAGGCCCAGCTCGTAGGCGGGGCGGCCCGCCACCCGGGCCGTGCCGGCCACGAAGACCCTGGTCGAAGGGCGCACGGCCCGCAGGAACCCCCGGGCCACCTGGGCCGGCGTGGGGGGCACGTGGGCAGCCCGCTCGGCCCGTCCCTCCCCGTGGCGCCCGGACCGGGCCACGATGCGGGTGGCGGTGTAGCTGGCGCTCCGCCACAGCCACAGCGTGCTCCCGTGCACCACCCAGTCCGTCTCCTGGCTGCCATCGGGCAGGGCCACGCGGAGACGGCCCGGTCCCCCGTACCAGACCCTGGCGGTGTGCGTCCCGGCCAGGTAGGACTCCCAGGAGGGCCCCCCGCCGGGGAGGGCCGGGAGCCCGAGGTCCGCCGTCATCCGCACGGTACCCGACAGGTGGGAGACCCGGGCCTTGGCGACCCGGCTCACCAGGGCCCCCGGGGTGACCGTGGGCAGCGAGGGGGCCGTCCCGGCCCTCGTGAAGCGGGGCAAGGTAAGGACCCCCGCCACCAGGACGGCAGCCACCAGGGGCGGGATGGCCAGGCGCCGGCCCCGGCGGTTAGCGCTCACCCCGACAGCTAACCACGCCTGCCGGCGCCATGCGCCGGCAGGCGGGGCATCAGGCCGCCCGGGCTGGCGCCTCCTGCGCCGGCGCCAGCGCCACCCGCAGGACCTCGCCCACCTCCTCCACCAGGTGGAAGGTCATGCCGGCCCGGAGAGCCTCGGGCACCTCCTCCTCCAGCTCGGCCCGGTTGCCGGCGGGCAGCACCACCTCGGTGAGCCCGGCTCGGCGGGCGGCCAGGACCTTCTGCTTGACCCCCCCGATGGGCAGGACCCGGCCCTGCAGGCTCACCTCGCCGGTCATGGCCACCTCGGGGCGGACGGGCCGCCCCGTGAGCAGGCTCACCAGGGCCGTCACCATCGTGATGCCCGCCGAGGGGCCGTCCTTGGGGACGGCCCCCGCCGGGACGTGCAGGTGGAACTGCCCGGCCAGGGCCGCCGGGGGCACGCCCCATTCGGGGGCGTGGCCCCGGACCCAGGACAGGGCGATGGTGGCCGACTCCTTCATCACGTCGCCCAGCTGCCCCGTCAGGGTGAGGCCGCCGGCTCCGCCGGCCGCCTCACCCCCCACCACGGCCGCCTCGACGGCCAGCACGTCCCCTCCGGCCCCGGTCACGGCCAGCCCCGTGGACACCCCGGGCAGCCCGGAGCGGGCCGCCAGCTCGCTCCTGAAGAGGGGCCGGCCGAGGTAGGTGGGGACGTCGGCGGCGTCGACCCGCACCGGCGTGGAGGCCCCCGAGGCCACCGAGCCCGCCACCTTGCGCAGGATCTTGGCCAGGGCCCTCTCCAGGTTGCGCACGCCGGCCTCCCGGGTGTGGTCGTTCACCACGGCCCGGATGGCGGCCTCGGTCACCTCCACCTCGCCGGGCAGGAGGCCGGCGGCCTCCCGCTGGCGGGGCAGGAGGTGGCCGGAGGCGATGGCCACCTTGTCGTCCTCGGTGTAGCCGTCCAGGCGGAGGACCTCCATGCGGTCCAGCAGGGGGCCGGGGATGGTGTCGGCCAGGTTGGCCGTGGCGATGAACAGCACGTCGGACAGGTCCAGGTCCAGGTCCAGGTAGTGGTCCCGGAAGGTGTGGTTCTGGGCCGGGTCCAGCACCTCGAGGAGCGCCGAGGCGGGGTCCCCCCGCCAGTCGGCTCCCAGCTTGTCCACCTCGTCCAGCATGACCACCGGGTTCATGGTCCCGGCCTCCTTGATGGCCCGCACGATGCGGCCCGGGAGGGCTCCCACGTAGGTACGGCGGTGGCCCCTTATCTCGGCCTCGTCACGGACCCCGCCCAGGGCCACCCGGGCGAAGCGCCGGCCCATGGCCCGGGCCACCGAGGCGCCGAGCGAGGTCTTGCCCACCCCCGGCGGGCCCACCAGGACCAGGATCGCCCCCTGGCCCCGGCCCGACACCGGCGGAAGCCCCCGGGCCGCCCTCAGCTGGCGGACGGCCAGGTACTCCACGATGCGGTCCTTCACATCGGCCAGGCCGTGGTGGTCGGCGTCCAGGACGGCCCGGGCCTCGCCCGGGTCGAGCTGGTCCTCGGAGGTGTGGCCCCAGGGGAGCTCCAGCACGGTGTCCAGCCAGGTCTGGACCCAGCTGTGCTCGGGGCTGGCCTCGCTCATCCGCTCCAGCCGCCCCAGCTCGCGCTCGGCCGCGCTGCGCACGGCCTCGGGAAGGTCGGCCTCGGCGATGCGGCGGCGGTACTCCTCCACCGACCCCTCGCCCCCGTCCTCGCCCAGCTCCTTGCGGATGGCGGCCAGCTGCTGGCGCAGCAGGAACTCGCGCTGGGCCTTCTCCATCCCCTCGGTGACGTCGGTGCGGATGCGCTCCTTCAGGCTGAGGTCGGCCAGCACGTCGCGGGCGAAGCGCAGGGCGGCCCGCAGCCGGGCGGCGACGGGCACCGTCTCCAGCAGCTCCAGGCGCTGGTCCAGGCTGAGGTCGGGCAGGTAGCCGGCGCTGTCAGCCAGGGTGCCGGGGTCGGTGACGCTGCGCAGGGCCTGGGCCAGGGGGTGGGCCCCCCTGGCCTCCAGGATGGACTCGGCCACGGCCCGGTACTCCCGGGCCAGGCCGGCCACATCGGGGCCCTCCGCCGCCTCCTCTTCGGGGCCGATCTCGCTCACCTCCAGCCAGGTGGTGCTGGCGCCGGCCCCTCCCGGGGCGGGCACGCCCCGCTGGACGGCCACCCGGGCCTCGGCCCGGACCGCCACCGCCCGGCCGCCACCGGGGGTGCGGGCCAGCTCGTCCACGGCGGCCACGGTCCCCACCCGGGCGTAGCGGGAGCCGACCTGGGGTAGGAGGATGACGCGCCCGTCGGCCACCTTGGCGGCCTCGAAGGCGCGGTTGGCCTCCTCGCTCTCCAGGGAGAGGGTGAGGACCATGCCGGGGAGGACCACCGCCCCGGGCAGGGGCAGAACCGGGAGGGTCAGGATGTTGGTATTAGGCACTTGCACCTCGAAACTCTGAGCAGACGACACTCACAACAATTGCTAAGGAGGGTCTGTTCCCGGGACGAAACCGAACGGGGGGTTGAGGTGTCGGAATGATGGGTTGGCGAAGTGCGTTCTTTGATGAGACGATCTAATGTCGGGTCGGCGCGGCCGGCCGATGGGGTCGCGGCCCACGACCCCGGTTATGTATAGGGACAGGAGGAGCATCATCACCACGGCAGCAAGCACCCAGGGCCGGCGGGTTCCCGCCCGGGAGACCAGCGACCGGAGCGCGGTCGGCGCCAACGTCGACACCGTCCGGTTGTTCCTGGACGACCTGGCCCAGCACCCCCTCCTCACCCCGGAGGAGCAGGTGGCCCTGGCCAAGCGCGTCCAGGCCGGCGACGAGGAGGCCAAGCGGGCCATGATCGCCGCCAACCTGCGCCTGGTCGTCCACTGGGCCCGCCGCTACCAGGACCGGGGAGTGGACTTCCCCGACCTCATCCAGGAGGGGACCTTCGGCCTGATCCGGGCCGTCGAGAAGTTCGACTGGCGCCGGGGCTTCCGGTTCTCCACCTATGCCACCTGGTGGGTACGCCAGGCCCTGCAGCGGGCCGTGCACAACCACGGCCAGACCATCCGTGTCCCCATGGAGGCGGCCGAGAGGGCCCGTCGCATCGACGTGGCCACCCGGGAGCTGGCCGCCGACCTGGACCGGCTCCCCACCGACGAGGAGCTGGCCGAGGCCGCCGGTGTCTCCGCCGCCCAGCTGGAGGACGCCCGCCAGGCGGCCCGGGTGGTGGCCAGCCTGGACCAGCCCGTGGGGCCTGACGCCGAGACCAGCCTGGGCGAGCTGGTCGAGGCCCCCGGTACCAGCGTCGAGGACCTGGTGGGCGCCAACCTGGCCGTCACCCGCCTGCACGAGGCGGTGGACAGCCTGGAGCCCCTGGAGCGGGCCGTCATCCGGCTCCGGTTCGGCCTGGACAGCGGCGAGCCGGCCTCCCTCGAGGCCACGGCCAAGGCTCTCGGCATCGGACCCCGCCGGGCCCGCCAGCTCGAGGCCTCGGCCCTCTCCCGCCTGTCGGAGCGGCCCGGCCTGGAGGCGCCGGCGGCCTGACCGCCCGCCCCCGGCCGGGGGCGCTACCTGGTGCCCCAGGTGTAGGTCTGCTTGGCCAACTTCAGGTACACGAAGGTCTCGGTCTCCCTCACCCCGGGGATGACGCGGATGGTCTCGTTCAACAGGCGCAGCAGGGCCTGGTCGTCCTCGCACACCACCTCGGCCAGGAGGTCGAAGGAGCCGGCGCAGATGACCACGTAGTCCACCTCGGCCACGGCGGCCAGCTGGTCGGCCACGGCCCGCAGGTCGCCGTCCACCCGGAGGCCGATCATGGCCTGACGGGTGAAGCCCAGGGTGAGGGGGTCGGTGACGGCCACGATCTGCATGACCCCCAGGTCGAGGAGGCGCTGCACCCGCTGGCGGACGGCGGCCTCGGACAGGCCCACCGAGCGGGCCAGGGCGGCGTAGGAGGCCCGGCCGTCCTGCTGCAGCTCCTCTATGAGCCGCTTGCTCACCTCGTCCAGGATCAGGGCCTCGTCGCGGGTCGACATGGGGCGCGCCACGGCGGCGATGCTACGACCGGCCACCGCCGCCCGCCTCCGCCGGCCAGCGGCCTCTAGGCGCTGCGCCGGCGCCCTATGAGGACGCTCAGCACGGCCAGCAGCACCCCGCCGGCGAAGATGATGGTCCCCATGTCGTTCACCTGAGGCGGCACACCCAGCCTGGTCGCTCCCCACACCCACAGGGGGAAGGTGAGGGTCTGGCCGGCGTTGAACTGGGTGATCACGAAGTCGTCTATCGACAAGGCGAAGGCGAGCAGGCCGCCGGCCACCACCCCGGGCAGGATCTGGGGCAGGGTGACGAGGCGGAAGGTGGTCCAGGCCCCCGCCCCCAGGTCCCTCGCCGCCTCCTCCAGGGAGCGGTCGAAGGAGGCCATCCGGGCCCGGACGGTGATGGCCACGTAGACGATGTCGAACATGACCTGGGCGATCACGATGGTCACGTAGCCCCTCGGGATGCCGAGGGTGATGAACAGCGAGAGCACCGCCGCCCCCAGGGCGATCTCGGGGGCGGCCACGTTGGCGAAGAGCACCACGTCGGTGAGGGCCTTCCCCCGGAACCGGTACTTGCCGAGGGCCATCCCTATGGGGGTGCCGAGGAGGATGGACAGGCCGGTGACGATCAAGGCGATGGTCACGGAGTTGATGAGGGCCCCGGTGAGGTCAGGGATGGCGAACAGCTGGCCCCAGTACCTCAGGGTGAAGCCCTGCCACTGGAAGTTGAGGCGGCCCTTGGTGTTGTTGAACCCGAAGGCGATCATCACGAAGATGGGCAGGCACAGCCACAGGATGACGATCCAGGTCCACACGTGGCCCAGATGGCCACGGGGTTGGCGCAGGCGGTGCCGGCGGGAAGGGGCCCGCTCCCCTGCTACCGGCCGGGCCTCGGGGGCGGCGGGAGGGGCGAGGGTGGTCATCCCGAGCTCACCGACAGGATGTCCTCGGTGCCGAGGGCCCGGGCATAGATGAAGACCCCGATGAGGAGGGCGGCCATGAGGACGAACGAGAGGGCGGCGGCCTGGGGGTAGTTGTTGTTCACCAGGTACTGGTTCTCGATGATGTTGCCGATCATCACCTGGTTGACCCCGCCCAGGATCTCGGCGTTCACGTAGTCGGAGACGGCCGGGACGAACGTGAGCAGGATGCCGGCGAAGACCCCGGGGATGGAGAGGGGCAGGACGACCCGGCGGAACACCTCCCGCCGGTTGGCGTACAGGTCGGAGGCCGCCTCCAGGAGGCCCTTGTCCATCCTCTCCAGGGCCACGTAGATGGGCAGCACCATGTAGGGCAAGAAGTTGTAGGTGAGCCCGGCGATGACGGCGAAGTTGGTCGACAGCACCCGGAACCCCTGGGGCAGCAGGCCCCAGTTCTTGAGGGTGCCGAGCACGATCCCCTGGTCGGCCAGCAGGAACTGCCAGGACACCGTCCGCAGCACGAAGGTCACGAAGAACGGGAGGATGAGGAGGAAGAGGTAGGCGGACTTCCTCGTCCCCCCGTGGAAGGCGATCCAGTACGCCACCGGGTACCCGATGGCGATCATGGCCGCCGTGGCGATGGTGCCGTAGACGAAGGACCGGATGAACTGGGTGTGGTACTGGCTCAGCTGGTTGACGTAGGTCGCCACATGGAAGGTCTCCCTGAACCCGTTTATCAGGTTGCCGGTGTCCAGGGACAGGGCCAGCAGGGCGATGATGGGGATGACGAAGAAGATGGCCAGCCAGAGCCCCCCGGGCAGGATCAGCAGGTACGGGGCCAGGCGGGCCCGCATCCGCAGGGTCATGGCCCGCTCAGGCCCCCAGGTAGATGGGCTCGAAGATGGAGTTCCACACCGAGAGCTCCTTGTTGGTGAGCACCCGGTAGTTGTAGGTCTCGTGGTACTCGGCGGCCGTGGGGAACACGAGGGGGCTCTTGGCGATGTACTCGAGGGAGGCCTTGTTGCTGCCCTTGGCCTTGGCGGCATCCTTGTCCACCCACTGGCGGGCATCGGGTACGGGGGTGATGTAGTTCACGTACTCGGCCACCATGGCGGCGATCTCGGGCCGGTAGTACCAGTCCATGAGGAGCATCCCCGACACCGGGTTCTGGGCGTACTTGAGCAGCGTCAGGTTGTCCGTCCAGATGACCCCGCCCTCCTTGGGGATCACGAACTTGAGGTTGCTCCCCCCCGAGGCGTTGGCCTGGAAGATGTCTCCTGACCACGCCTGGCTTATCCAGAGGTCGCCGCTCTTGAGGCTCTCGATGTAGTTCTGCGTGAAGTACTGGCGGACGAGCGGCTTCTGCTCGTTGAGCCGCTTGGCCGCTGCCCTCCACTGCTTGGGGCCGGTCTTGGCCGGGTCCCCGTACATGGCCACGAGGATGGAGTTGGGCAGGTCGTCGTTGTTGCCGAACATCCCGATGTGGCCCTTGTACTTGGGGTTGAACAGGTCCCAGTAGCTGTTGATGTCCTCACCCACGTACTTGGGGTTGTAGCCGATGCCGGTGAACCCCGACTGCCAGGGTATGGAGTACACGTTGCCGGGGTCGAAGCCCTCGTGCTTGTACTTGGTGGCGGCGTACTTGTTGAAGTTGGGCAGGAGGGAATGGTCCAGGGGTATGAACCAGCCCAGCTCCACGTACTTCGTGAAGTAGATCCCGTTGGTGATAACCGCCACGTCGTAGCCGGTGTACTGATGGGCCTGCAGGGAGGGCTCCACCTTGGCGAAGAAGGGGCCCTCGTCCTGGATCACCTCGTAGTAGTGGACCTTGATCCCGTAATGCTTCTCGAACAGGTCGATGGAAGGGTGGTCGTCCTTGTTCGTCGACGAGACATCGATGTAGAGGGGCCAGTTGGCCCAGTTCACCACCCCGGTCTTCTTCTTGCCGGCCCAGAACTTCTCGATGGAGCTCTTGGTCGTCTTGGCCTGGGCCCCTGTCCCCGCCACACCGCAGGCCGAGAGCAGGGCCCCGGCCCCCAGGGCGGCACCACCCCAGCCGGCCGCCTGCAGGAGCTGCCGGCGGCTGAAGCGGGGCTGGGACAGCCCCCTCAGGATGTCGGGGGTGGGGAGTTCGTCGTTGCCGGAGCTCATTGGGTCCCTCCTGTCTCTTCCCGGGGCTCCTCGTCCCCGGCCTGTTCCTGCTCGGCCAGCAAATAGGAGTGCTCCGCCCGCCAGGACAGCCACACGTCGTGAGTGGGCGCCGAGGCCTCCCCGGACGTCCCCCGATTTTGCGAGAAGACGACCATGGAGGCGCCCGTGCTGGTGACCACCACGTGCTGGGTGGAGCTGCCCAGGTAGACGACGTCGGTCACCCGGCCCCTGATGCGGCACTCGGCTTCGGGGGGCTCGGGCCCCCCGGTCATGTCGATCTTCTCGGGCCGCACGGTGAGGTCCAGGTGCTGTCCCGGGACCGCCCCGCCCCGCAGGGGCACCACCACCCGCTCCCCGGGGCCCAGGTCGAGCAGGGCCGATCCTCCCACCACCCGGGCCACGCGGCCCGACAGCAGGTTGGACGTGCCGATGAACCCGGCCACGAAGCGGGTCCGGGGCTGCTCGTACACCTCCCGGGGGGAGCCCAGCTGCTCGATGCGGCCCTCGTTCATCACGACCAGGCGATCCGACATGGTGAGGGCCTCACCCTGGTCGTGGGTGACGTAGACGAAGGTGATCCCCACCTCGCGCTGGATGCGCTTCAGCTCGATCTGCATGGCCTGGCGAAGCTTGAGGTCCAGGGCTCCCAGCGGCTCGTCCAGCAGCAGGGCACGGGGGTTGTTCACCAGGGCCCGGGCCAGGGCCACCCTCTGCTGCTGGCCGCCGGACAGCTCTTTCGGCCGGCGCCGCTCCCTGCCCTCCAGCTGGACCAGCTCCAGGACCTCCCCCACCCGCCGCCTCACGGCGTCGTGGGGCACCTTGCGCCGGCGCAGGCCGAAGGCCACGTTCTCGAACACGTTGAGGTGCGGGAAGAGGGCGTAGCTCTGGAAGACCAGGTTCACGTCCCGGCGGTTGGGGGGCACGCCCACCATGTCCTCGCCGTAGAGGAGGATGCGGCCCTGGGTGGGCTCCTCGAAGCCGGCGATCATGCGCAAGGTGGTGGTCTTGCCGCATCCCGAGGGGCCGAGGAGGGAGAAGAACTCGCCCTGCCCGATGGCCAGGTCGATGCGCTCCACGGCCTGCACGTTGCCGTCCCGGGACGAGAAGCTCTTCGACACCCCGACCAGCTCTATGGCCGCCAGGCCGGCCGGGGCGGGAGCCCCGCCGGTGTCGGCGGCTCCGGCCGGGAGGCCGGACCCGGTGTCCACCACGGCGGTGCCCTGTGGCATCTGGGTCACGCTCATGCCTCGATGGCGCTCATGACGTGCTTGATGCGGGTGTAGTCCTCGAGCCCGTAGACCGACAGGTCCTTGCCGTAGCCGGAGTGCTTGAACCCGCCGTGGGGCATCTCGGCCACGAGCGGGATGTGGGTGTTGATCCACACGCAGCCGAAGTCCAGGGCCCTCGCCATGCGCATGGCCCGGCCGTGGTCCTTGGTCCACACGCTGGACGCCAGGCCGTACTCGACCCCGTTGGCCCAGGCCAGGGCCTGCTCCTCGTCGTGGAAGGCCTGGACCGTGATCACGGGGCCGAACACCTCGGACTGGATCATCTCGTCGTCCTGGCGCAGGCCCGCCACCACCGTGGGCCGGTAGAAATACCCCTTGTCTCCCTCCCGCCCCCCGCCGGCCAGGATCCGGGCGTGGTCCGGGGCCCGCTCCACGAAGCCGGCCACCCGCTCCAGCTGGCTGGGGTTGTTCAGGGGGCCGAGGTCGGCCTCATCCACCCCGGGCAGCCCCAGGCGCTGGGACCGGGCCTGCTCGGCCAGGGCCTCGGCCAGGTCGTCGTGCACGGCCGGCCCGGCCAGCACCCTGGTGGCTGCGGTGCAGTCCTGGCCGGCGTTGAAGTAGCCGGCGGCGGCGATGGTGCCGGCCGCCTTCTCGAGGTCGGCGTCGTCGAACACGATCACCGGGGCCTTGCCCCCCAGCTCCAGGTGGACCCGCTTCAGGTCAGGAGCGGCGGCGGCGGCCACCTCCCGGCCCGCCCTCACGCTCCCCGTGACCGACACCATCTGAGGCACAGGGTGGGCCACCAGGGCCCGGCCGGTGTCCCGGTCCCCGCACACGACGTTGAGCACCCCCGGGGGGAGGAACTCGGCCGCCATCTCGGCCAGCATGAGGGTGGTCACCGGGGTGGTGTCCGAGGGCTTGAGCACGACCGTGTTGCCCGCCGCGATGGCCGGGGCGAACTTCCACACGGCCATCATCATGGGGTAGTTCCAGGGGGTCACCTGGCCGCACACGCCCACCGGCTCACGCCTGACGAACGAGGTGTGCCCGGCCATGTACTCCCCGGCCGACCGGCCCTCGAGCACCCGGGCCGCACCGGCGAAGAAGCGGATCTGGTCGGCCATGGGGGGGATCTCCTCCGAGGCCGTGAGGGCGCGGGGCTTGCCGGTGTTACGGCATTCGGCCTCCACGAGCTCGTCGGCCCGGGCCTCGACGGCGTCGGCCAGGCGCAGCAGGGCCCGCGCCCGCTCCGAGGGCGTCGTGTCCCGCCAGCCCGGGAAGGCCTCAGCCGCCGCCCGGCAAGCCAGGTCCACGTCCTCGGGCCCGGACAGTGGAGCCTCGGCGTAGGCCTCCCCCGTGGAGGGGTCCACGACCGTGAGGGTCCGGCCGTCCTTGGCGTCCACGGGCGAACCGGCCACGAAGTTGGCCAAGCGCTGCAGACGGCCTGCCGGCGCTGGGGGGACGCCGGCGGGTCCGGGTGCCCCCCCCGGGCCGGTCTCGGAGCCCTTGGTCGCTTGGTCGCTCACGTCCACCTCCTGTGAAGGGCTGCTGGCCTCACCGTGGCTGGCCGCAGCCAGGTGCCCTGGTGTGCTAGAGGATCGGGAACCCACGGCGGGACGCCGTCATGGCCCCTGAGTGTGGCACATCCCGAACGGCCCGCGCAAGGGAATCCGTCGCGAAAGTTCCTCCTTGCCACTGATCCACTTGACTAAAGGGGGTCAGGTGGCAAGATAGCGCAGCGTGAGCGGCACCACGGAGCCAGGGCCCCGAACCTTCCTCTTCTGCCCGGAGTCGGCCTTCGGGCCCACCAACAACTGCATCGGGATCGGGGCCGAGCTGGTCCGGCGGGGCCATCGCGTGGTGTTCGCGGCCGAGTCCTCGTGGAAGGGCCGCCTGGAGCCCTTTGGCTTCGAGGAGGAGCTGTACGACCTAGAGCCGGCGGAGGGGGGCGGAGGGGGTGGCTCCGCCGGCCAGTTCTGGAAGGAGTTCGTGGCCGCCGTCGCCCCCGAGCTGCGCAAGCCGCCCGAGGAGCAGCTGGCGGGCTTCATGGTGCCCACCTGGAAGGCGCTGGTCGAAGGGGCCCGGTTCGCCGAGGCCAGGCTGGCCGGCATCGTGGGGGCGGTGGCCCCCGACGTGGTGGTGGAGGACAACGTGGTGTGCTTCCCGGCCCTGCGCAGGAGCGGGCCCGCCTTCGTGCGCATGGTGTCGTGCAACCCCCTGGAGCTCCGGGGCCCCGGCATCCCCCCTCCCTACTCAGGGCTCCCGAGCGGCGACCGCAGCGGCTGGGAGGCGTTCCGTGCCGCCTACGACCGCACCCACCGGCCCCTGTGGGAGGGCTTCTCGGAATGGGTGGCCAGCTGCGGCCTCCCGCCCCTGCCCGACCTCGAGTTCATCCATTCCGGCGACAGGCTCAACCTCTACGTGTACCCCGCCGAGCTCGACTACGTGGGGGACCGGCCCCTGGGGCCCGACTGGGTCCGCCTGGACTCCTGCGTGAGGAGGACGGAGGGCCCCTGGACGTTGCCCCCTGAGCTGGCCCAGCCCGGGCCGCCCCTTGTGTACCTGTCCCTCGGCTCGCTGGGCGGGGCCGACGTGGACCTCATGCGCAGGCTGGTGGAGGAGTGCTCCCGCACCCCCTACCGCTTCCTCGTCTCCAAGGGCCCCCGCCATCAGGAGCTGGAACTGGCAGACAACATGTGGGGCGCCGAGATGCTCCCCCAGACCCGGGTCCTGGAGGCCGTGGAGGCAGTGGTGACCCACGGCGGCAACAACACCATCACCGAGGCCGTCCACTTCGGGCTGCCAGCGGTGGTGCTGCCCCTGTTCTGGGACCAGCACGACAACGCCCAGAGAGTGGCCGAGAAGGGCTTCGGGGTGCGCCTTCACGCCTACCGCTTCGCTCCCGGCGAGCTGGGCCGGGCCATCGGCCAGGTCCTGGGGGACGGCGCTCTTCGCCAACGGGTCGCCGCCGCCGGGGAGGCGGTGCGCCGGCGCGACGGCCTGGGGCGGGCCGTCAGGGCCCTCGAGACGCTGGCGCGGGAGGGTCCGTGAGCCCTACGGAGGAGCGGGGAGCGGCGGGGGCCCTGGAGGAGGCGGCCGCCCCGGCAGGCGAGGGCGCCATGCTGGACGCCGTGGACCGGGCCCTGGTGGTCCAGCTGCAGCAGGACGGCCGGCGCTCCTACACGGAGCTGGCGCGCAGCGTGGGCCTCTCCGAGGCAGCCGTGCGCCACCGCGTCCAGCGCCTGCTCGGGGCCGGGATCGTGGAGATCGTCACCATCACCAATCCCTTGCGGCTCGGCATGTACCGGATGGCTGTCATCGGGGTGAGGGCCAACGGCGACCTGGCCGAGGTGGCCCGGCGGCTGGCCCTCATCGACGAGGTGGACTACCTGGTGATCTGCGCCGGCTCGTTCGACCTCCTCCTGGAGGTGGTGTGCGAGGACGACGACCACCTGCTCAACCTGCTCAACGACACCATAAAGACAGTCCCGGGGGTCCGGGTGACCGAGACCTTCGTGCACCTGGAGCTGGCAAAGGAGACATACGCATGGGGCAGCCGGTAGGTCCTGGACCGAGCGCGCCCGGAGCCCTCCCCGGGCCCGGGCCGGAGGCGGAGGAGGCCCCTGCCCGCGACGGCCGCTACCGCTCGGTGTCGCTCTGGCTGCATGGCCTCGAGGAGCCGCTCCTCCCCAGGAGCCCCCTTCCCGGCGACACCCAGGTCGATGTGGCCGTGGTGGGAGCCGGGTTCACCGGCCTGTGGACCGCCTACTACCTGGGCGCCCTGGAGCCGGGGCTGCGGGTGGCCGTGCTGGAGGCCGAGATCGCCGGCTTCGGGGCGTCGGGGCGCAACGGCGGATGGTGCTCGGCCCTGTTCGCCGCCTCCTGGGCCTCGGTGGCCCGGGCCGCGGCCAGGGGGGCAGGCGGCCCCGGCTACCGGGCCGGGACCTCGGTTGGGCGCCCACCGGGAGCAGGAGCGGAGGCCGGGCGGCCCGAGGCTCTCGCCATGCAGAGGGCCATGGTGGGGGCGGTGGACGAGGTGGAGCGCTTCTGCCGGGACGAGGGGGTAGACGCCCGCCTGACCCGAGGGGGGACGCTCTCCCTGGCCCGCAGCCCGGCCCAGCTGACGCGCCTCCGCCGGGAGATGGAGGAGGACAGCCGCTGGGGGGTCGACGTCCGCTGGCTCGAGCCGGGCCAGGTGGCAGATCGGGTACGCGCCTCCCGGGTGCTGGGCGCCACCTGGAGGCCGGACTGCGCCGCCCTTGACCCCGCCCGCCTGGTGAGGGGCCTGGCCAGGGTGGTCGAGGGCAAGGGAGTGGCCGTCTACGAGCAGACCCGGGCCCTGCGCCTGGCGCCCGGGCGGGTGGAGACGGACCGGGGGCTGGTCAGGGCCGAGGTGGTTGTGCGGGCCACGGAGGGCTACACGCCCCGGCTCCCGGGCATGCGCCGGGCGCTGATCCCCGTCTACTCCCTGATGGTCGCCACCGAGCCCCTGCCGCCCGAGGTCTGGAAGGAGCTCGGGTGGGAGGGGAGGGAGACCCTCACCGACGGCCGCCACCTGCTGATCTATGCCCAGCGCACGGGTGACGGGCGGATCGCCTTCGGCGGCCGGGGTGCTCCCTACCACGCCGGGTCGGGCGTCCACCCGTCCTTCGACCGGGACCCCGCCACCTTCGCCGCCCTGGAGGCGGCGCTCGCCGACCTGTTCCCCCCGGCGGCCGGGGCGGCCATAACGCACCGCTGGGGCGGGCCCCTGGGGGTGCCGAGGGACTGGTTCCCCTCGGTGGGCCTGGAGCGGTCCTCGGGAATGGCGTGGGCGGGGGGCTACGTGGGGGACGGCGTCGCCACCACCAACCTCGCCGGGCGCACCCTGGCCGACCTCATCCTCGGCCGGGACACGGACCTGGTCCACCTGCCCTGGGTAGGGCACCGCTCGCCCCCGTGGGAGCCCGAGCCCTTGCGCTGGGTGGGCGTCAACGCCGGCCGGTGGCTGGCCCGGTCGGCCGACGCCGCCGAGAGCCGCACCGGGCGGCCGGCCCGCCGGGCGGCGCTGCTGTCACGGCTGACGGGCGGGTAGCGGAAGGCGCGGCTGGGGCGGGTGAGGGCCCTGGCGGGGCGGCGGGGGCGGCAGGCTCGGGGCCGCAGGAGCGGGGGGCCGCAGGAGCGGGGGGCCGGGGGAGGCCCGGCGGCCCACGTCCGCCGGCTGGCTTGCTCCACCCCTGTGACGCCCGCTCGCCCGCCGGCGCCGCCAGCCGGCCCCGGGTGGGCTCCAGGTCTGGTCCATGGTTTGACGCCTGGAGGCCCTGGTGATAAGCATCACGTTGTTACCGTCCAGTAACAAGATGCCTGCTGGGGTGCTCCCAATCCCTGGGGACGGGCCTGGCCGGAGGTCTGGCCCGTCCGGGGACGGGCTTGGCCGGAGCTCCGGCCCGTCCGGGAGCAGTGCGGCCGGGGCCGGCACCTCGAGGGCAGCATCCCACCACCCTCAACCGGAACATCTCGCAACCTCGGAGGCCGAAGCATGAGCGACGTCCAACCCATGACCCGCCAGCAGCTGGCGGAGCTGATCGCAGACCGTGACAATGGCGAAATCGAGAAGCTGGTGAGCGACCTCGGCCCCGATCAGGTCCTGGACCAGGTCTTCGACCAGATGGGCACGGCTCTCACCGACAAGGCGGCCAGCCAGAGCGCGGTGGTCCAGTGGGACATCACCCTGCCCGACACCACCACCAGGACCTACACCACGCGCATCGAGAACGGCTCGTTGACCTCGGCCAAGGAGCCGGCTCAGTCGCCCCGGGTGACGCTGGCCCTGGGCCTCGCCGACTTCATGCGCCTGGTGGCCGGCAAGCTGGACGGTGTGCAGGCGTTCATGGCCGGCCGGCTCAAGCTGAAGGGGGACATCATGTTCGCCCAGAGCCTCCAGAGCTGGTTCGCCTGAGCCGGGGTGGGGAACCCGGGCCCTCCTCAAGGGATCCCCAGTATCCAGCCCTCCTCCCCCACCACCGCTTCCTCCCGTGACGCGGCCCGCAGGGGGCTGAACCACCCGGGCAGCGCCCCCGAGCGGTCGGCGGTGGCCAGGGCCCGCACCGAGGAGAGGACCTGGGCGGCATCCCTCACCGGGTGGGCCGACCGGTCGAGAGGGAAGGCGCTCGGCCACACCTCGGCCATGACCACACACCACCGCTCGGCGGGCCGGCGTAGCCCGGTGTCGAAGGGCCACACAGAGCTGGCCCGACCGAGGGTGGGGTCCCGCCGCAGCTCCTCGACCCGGGGTATCCCGAGGAGTGTCTGGCTCCCCACCGTCACGCCCCCGTAGAGCTGCCACACGGGCTTGATCCCCCGCCCCGCCCCCACCTCGCAGTGGCGCCAGCGGGCCAGGGGATTGGGCCCCAGCCCGGCCACCGGCTGGTTCCTGGCCGGGAGAGAGGACAGGCGGTCCATCCCGGCCGGCCGTCCCCAGAAGAGGGACAGCCCGGTCCTCCGGTTGGCGGCGTCGGCCACCTCGAAGCGGTTGTTGGAGTTGTCCGACCGGTCTTCCACGGCAGCACCCAGCCAGGCCCAGACCCGGGCCCGCCCGGAGGGGGTCCCTGAGGCACCGGCCAGCCCGTCCCGTCTGGCCGCCGGCGGGTGGCTGGCACCGGCGGGCACCCGGTCCGCCAGCAGGGCCCCGGACCCCTCGGGGTAGCCCAGCGGGAAGTCGAACCCGACGAGCACCCGGCGCCCGGCCAGCAGGGCCGCCTCCAAGAGGGACCGCAGCTTCCCGGACGCCTCCTCCCTGGTGGGCGGGTTGCAGGGACGGTTGAGCCGGAGACCCCTGGAGCTGAGGACGCCCCGCCCTATCCACAGGCTGTCCCGCCCCAGGGCGGGGGTGGACCGGGCACTCCAGTCGACCACCAGGTACTCGTCAAACAGGAGGCTCGCCCGCCTCGGTGAAGGCGATGTGGTCACCTGGCCGGGCCTGGGCCAGGACGGCCAGGTCAGCCAGGGCGACCACGGCGATAACCGGGTAGCCGCCCGTGGCGGGATGGTTGGCCAGCAGCACGACCGGCTGGCCGCTGGGGGGAACCTGGATGGCCCCCAGGACCATCCCCTCGGGCGGCAGCTCCTCACCCCGGAGGGCCGGCACCCGCTCGATGGATGACCCCGCCAGCCGGGCGCCGGTGCGGTCGCTCTGAGGCGTGACCGTCCAGGAGGAGGAGACCAGCACCTCCCATCCCTGGTCCCCGAACCACTCCCGCCTCGGTCCGGGCCACACTCCGACCGTGCCCCGACGGGTGGGGCCCCGGCCCTCCAGGGTCCCGCCGGGCCAGCCGGCCAAGCCCGCTGACCCTCCGGAGCCTGCCGGTCCACGGGCCGCGTCCGGGCCCCTCCAGCCCGGAAGGCCGCCGCCAGGCGCCGACCCTCCTACCTCGCCCACGGGCAGCCAGCTGCCCCGGGCCACGACCGGAGGCCCCAACCCGGCCAGCGTGTCGGTGGAGCGGCTACCGAGGACGGGCTCGACCTCCAAGCCGCCCGCCACGGCCAGGTAGCACCGCAGCCCTTCCCTGGCCATCCCGATGGATACCACCTCTCCGGCCCGCACCCCGATGGGCTGGCCCATGGCCACCGGCCTCCCCTGCACCGTCGCCGCCACGGGCGCTCCGGCCAGGGCCAGCTCGAGATCCGCCGTGGCCTCCAGGTCGGGGCCCCTGAGCGTGATCTCGAGGGCCGCGGCGCCCGGCGGGTTGCCCACGATCCGGTTGGCCAGCGCCAGGGCGCCGGGATCAGCGGCCCCGGCCCGTGGGACCCCGAGGTAGGCCCAGCCGAAGCGGCCCAGGTCCTGGACCGTGGTGAGGGACCCCGGCTGCAGCACCCTCAAACCCCGGGCGCCCTGCACCTCCAGCCGGCCGGCACCGTCGGAGCCCGGCGGGCGTGCCCCCGCCACCTGGCTTTCCCCGCCTCCACCGGCCAGCTCGTCCACGGCCACGAACCTCACCCGCCGGCCGGGGGCGAGCGGGGTGGGGGGCGAGGTGGTGGGGTCGAACAGGCACCGGTCCGTACGCCCGAGAATCCGCCAGCCCCCCGGGGTGGCCTGGGGGTAGACGGCGGTGTGCCGGCCCGCCACGGCCACGGAGCCGGCGGGGACCCGCGGGCGAGGTGTAGCCAGCCGCGCCACCCAGAGGGACTTGTCCAGCCCGTCCAGGTACCCGAAGCCCGGTGAGAAGCCCATGAAGCCCACCGTGTACTCACCCGAGACGTGGCGGGCCGCCACCTCCTCGGGAACCAGCCCCACCTCCTCGGCCACCGAGTGCAGGTCGGGGCCGTCGTAGACGACCGGGATCTCCACCGCCGGCAGGCCGGCCTCGTCTCCAGGCCCCGCCGGGGCCGATCTGCTCCCACCGGGGAGGGGGACCTCGTCACCCGCCGGCTTGGGGGGCAGCACCTCGCTCGCCCAGGTGGCCAGCCGGCCCCCCAGATGGGCCAGGTCCACACGGTCCGGCTCCACCTCCACCAGCACGGTACGAGCCCCGACTACCACCTCCACCACTCCGGGGAGGCTCTCGGCCACCACCCGGCTCCGCAGTCGGTGGGCCGCCTCCTGCGACCCCAGGTCGACCAGCAGGGCCGTCTCTCCTGCCGGCAGGACCCTTGCCCCGCCATCACCTCTGCTGGCCACGTCAGCGCACCACCCCGCCGCCGCCTCCTGGGAACCCTCTCACGAGGAGAACGGCCGCAGTGCCACCCCCGCTTCCTCCAGGCCCTGGCGGACCGCCCTGGCCAGGGCGGCCGCCCCGGGGGTGTCCCCGTGGAGGCACAGCGAGGCGGCATCCACCTCCACCACCCCTCCGTCCACCGTCACCACCTTGCCCTCCCGGGCCAGGCCCAAAGCCCTCTCGACCACCGCCCCCTCCTCATGGACCACCGCCCCCGGCTGGCCCCGGGGCACCAGGCCCCCACCGGGCAGGTACCCCCGGTCGGCGAAGGCCTCCCCCACCACCGCCATTCCCAGCTCGGCGGCCACCTGGGCTGCGGCCGATCCCGGCAGGGTGAGCAGGATGAGCCCGGGGTCGTAGGCCCTCATGGCCTCCAGCAAGGCCCGGGCCTGGTCCGGGTCGGAGGCCACCCGGTGGTAGAGGGCCCCATGGGGCTTGACATAGGTCACCCTGCCCCCGGCCACCCGGGCCACGCCGTCCAGGGCCCCCAGCTGGTAGATCGCATCAGCTGCCATCTCCGCCGGCGACACCTCCATGGCCCGGCGCCCGAACCCCACCAGGTCCGGGTAGGAGACGTGGGCTCCGATAGCCACCCCTCGCGCCACGGCGGCACGCACCGTGGCAGCCATGACGCGGGGATCGCCCCCATGGAACCCACAAGCCACGTTGGCGCTGGTCACCACGTCAAGCAGGGCCTCGTCGTCGCCCAGGCGCCAGATGCCGTAGCTCTCCCCGAGATCGGCATTGAGATCGATGGCCCCGTCCATTGCCGCCTCAGCCTATGCCCCCCGCCGTTGCCCGGGAAGCCCGGGGACGCCGCCCGGGGCAACGAGGCCCCGGCCCTAGTGCCGAGCTGCGGCCGCTGCCAGCGGCTCCTCCCAGGACAGCCGGGGGACGTCGCCCCACAGCCTCTCCAGGTCGTAGTAGGCCCGGGCCTCGTCCAGGAACACATGCACCACGAAGTCCCCGTAGTCGAGGAGGACCCACCGGGCATCGTCCAGGCCCTCGGTCCGAAGGGGCCCTCCCCCGCCGGCCCGCTTGACGGCGGCCTCCACCTCCTCGGCGATGGTCCGCACCTGACGAGGGTTGGACCCGCTGGTGATGACAAAGGCGTCGGTGATGACCAGCACCTCACCCACGTCCAGCACGACGGTGGCCTCCGCCTTCTTGGAGGCGGCAGCGCGTGCCGCCACCACCGCCAACCTGGGAGCCACGAGGGCCTCTGCCCTCACCACCCGCTCACCGATACCGGCTACCCCGTGCTGTCGGGGCGGGCCCGTGTCCCTGGCCCCTGTCGCTGGTCGTCATCCTGGGCTCCAGAGTACAGACCCCGCTGGCGGATGCAGCGGATAGCCGCCGGCGGTACGAGGAAGTCCAGCGGCCGGCCATCAGCGGCCCGGGCCCGCAGGTCCGTGCTGGAGATGTCCAGGGCCGGGATCTCCACCGTCATCACCCCCCGCCAGGCCACCCCTGCCGCCGCCCCAACCAGCGGGTCCATGCCCTCCTGCGCCATCGCCCCCCGCACCGACGGCTCCGAGGCCCGGCGCCCCGGTCGGCTCACCACGATCAGGGTGGACAGGGCCGCCACCTCCTCGACCCGCTCCCAGGTCCCCAGGCTGGCGGCCACGTCGGCTCCCACGATCAAGAAGAGCTCAGCCTCCGGGTGGAGGTCCCTCAGCTCGGCCAGGGTGTCGGCGGTATAGGAACGGCCCCCCCGGTTGATCTCGATGGCGCTGGCGGCCAGCCCCGGCACCCCCTCGACGGCCGCCTCGACCACGGCCAAGCGATAGCGGGCCGGAGTGATGGCCCGGGCTGCTGACTTCTGCCAGGGCTGGTTGGCCACGACCAGGAGCACCTGGTCCAGGCCGGCCGCATGGCGGGCGTTGACGGCTGCCACCAGGTGCCCGTTGTGTATCGGGTCGAAGGTGCCGCCGAATACCCCGAGGCGCATTGGCGCCAGAGCCTAGGAGTGATCGGGCTCCCAGGTGAAGGCCAGGTCCCCCACCCTCACCAGATCCCCCTCCTTGGCACCCGCTCGGGCCAGGGCCCGGTCAACGCCCAGGTGCCGCAGCCGGCGCTGGGCCTGGGCCAGGGCAGCGGGGTCGGTCAGGTCGTTCAGGGCCACGGCCCGGCGGGCAGGCCGGCCCAGCACCTCCCAGCCACCGTCGGGCGCCCGCACCACCTCCACCCCCTCGGGACGGGGCCGGTGGACCACGACCGCTCCCGGCTTCACCCTCTGGCCGGCCTCCTCGGCAGCCCGGGATCCCACCACCAGGGCCGCCACCTCCCGCAGGAAGCGGTCGAGGCCGGCTCCGGTCACTGCCGAGACACTGGCCAGCCCCGGGGGCGCCTCGGCCAGGTCGGCCTTGGAGCCGACCACCAACCGGGGCCGGTCCGCCAGCTCGGGCTGGTAGCGGCTCAGCTCCTCGGTGAGGATGCGCTCCTGGTCGAGGGGACCAGGCCCGGCTTCCCCCAGGGACAGGTCGAGGAGGAGCACTATGACCCGGGCCCGCTCGACGTGGCGGAGGAAGCGGTGCCCGAGGCCGCGTCCCTGGCTGGCCCCCTCGATCAGGCCCGGTATGTCGGCCATGACCAGCTCGGTCCCGTCAGGGCCCTCGCCCCCCACCCTCACCACCCCCAGGTGGGGCTCGAGGGTGGTGAAGGGGTAGTCGGCGATGCGGGGCCGGGCCGCTGAGACCCTGGAGATCAGCGTGCTCTTGCCGGCGTTGGGCAGACCGACCAGGGCCACGTCGGCCATCAACTTCAGCTCCAGGTCGAGCCAGCGCTCCTCCCCCACCTCACCCTGCTCAGCGAAGGAGGGGGCGCGCAGGCGGTTGGAGAGGAAGCGGGCATTGCCCCTGCCCCCCCGGCCACCCTCGGCAGCCAGGAGACGGTCCCCCGGCGAGCCGAGATCGGCCATCACCTCCCCGTCCAGGGAGCGGACCACCGTGCCCACCGGCACCGGCACGACGAGGTCCCGCCCCCGTCCTCCGTGGCGGCCCTTGCCCCGGCCGTGGCTGCCGTCACCGGCCCGGCGATGGGGATGGTCCCGGAAGGCCAGGAGGGACACCACCCGGGGGGACGCCTCCAGCCACACCGAGCCACCCGGGCCCCCGTCCCCTCCGTCAGGCCCTCCCCGGCTCACGTGGGCCTCCCGGCGGAAGGACACCGCGCCGGCCCCGCCGTCGCCCCCCCTAACGTGGACCTGCGCCTCGTCTACAAAGGCCGGCACGCCGCCAGCGTAGAGTCGCACCAGGACAAGCCAACAAGGAGCGATTGATGACGATCTCGGTCGGAGCCACCATCCCCGACGTGAAGGTGATGACCATGACTGCCGACGGCCCCAAGCCTGTCCAGACCGGCGACGTCCTCGGGCATGGGCGGGTGATCCTGTTCGGGGTGCCCGGTGCGTTCACCCCCACCTGCTCGGACCACCACCTCCCCGGGTTCGTCCTGCGTGCCGAGGACCTCAAGGCCAAGGGGGTGGACACCATCGCCTGCGTCTCGGTGAACGATGCCTTCGTGATGGGAGCGTGGGCCAAGGACCGGGGCGTCGACGACAAGATCGTCATGCTGGCCGACGGCAACGGCGAGTTCACCCGGGCCATGGGCCTGGAGCTGGACGGCAGTGGCTTCGGGCTGGGCACGCGCTCCCAGCGCTACGCCGCCCTCCTGGAGGACGGTGTGGTCCGCCGGCTCAACGTGGAGCAGGGAACGGGCGTTGACGTCAGCTCGGCCGAGTCCATGCTGGCTACGCTCTAGCCCGTCAGGGGCTGACGGGGGGTCAGTCGGAGCCCCTCCAGGGGCTGACGGGGTCAGTCGGCCAGGATGTCCACCAGGCGGCGGCCCTTGCGGAACCCGAACTTGACCCTGCCGTCGGCGGTGGCGAACAGGGTGTCGTCCCCTCCCCTGCCCACGTTGATGCCCGGGTGGAACCGGGTGCCGCGCTGGCGCACGAGGATGGCCCCCGAGCGGACGGCGGTGCCGTCGAAGACCTTGACCCCGAGACGCTGGGCGGCGGAGTCCCGGCCGTTGCGGGTGGAGCCCCCACCCTTGGTCTTGGACATGTCTGGCGGCCTCCTCGCTAGCTGGGGCTGATGGCGGTTATCTCGACGGCGGTATAGCGCTGTCGGTGGCCCCACCGCCGGCGGTTGTTGGTCTTGGGCTTGTAGGTGAAGCCGGTGACCTTGGGGCCCTTCACCTCCCCGAGAACCCTGCCCGACACGCTGGCCCGTCCGAGGGCGCCGGCCCCGGCTACGACCGAGGCCCCGTCCACGATCAGCACGGGGGTGAAGGACACCTCCTCGCCGGCGCCGGCGGCCAGTCGCTCGACCTGGATGGTCTGGCCGACGGTCACCCGTTCCTGCTTGCCGCCCGACTGGATAACCGCGTACATAGGCCGCTCAGTCTAGGGGGCCGGGGGGGCGCCCGAGCCGGCGGATGTGGCCTGCTGTGCGGGGTGGGGGCGGCGGCCTGCTGTGCGGGGTGGGGGCGGCGGATAGGGCGCCCCGCCCGGGGCCGGGGGGGTGGGGGGCGGCGTGGGGCGCCCCGCCCCGGGGCCGGCCGGCGCCGGCGGGCTCAGCGGTGGTCGGCCGCCCCCGGCCCGGGCGAGCACCGGGAACCGCGCGTGGTTGGCTCCCAGTTTGGGGGGGTAAACAGGCGCGGAAGGCGGGGGACGGGCCCGGACCAGGCGGGCAACATGCCAGGTGCAGGCAGGGCGCCCGCCCGTACGCCATGGGCCCGCTGACCGGCCGGGGCACCAGCCAGTAAGGCCTGGGGCCCGGCGCCGGCAATCCGCCACTGCAAGCAGGGCGCCAACCGGCCCTTGGCTAGAGGAGCTCCTCCTCGAAGACGATCCCCCGCCCCCCGCAAGTGGGGCAGGTCTCCGACATGGCCTCCACCAGCCCCTCGGAGACCCGCTTGCGGGTCATCTCCACCAGGCCCAGCTCGGAGATCTCGAAGACCTGGGTGCGCGTCTTGTCCCTGGCCAGTGCGGAACGGAATGCCGCCAGCACCTCCTGGCGGTTCGCCCTCACCTCCATGTCGATGAAGTCGATGACGATGATCCCGCCGATGTCCCGGAGCCGGAGCTGGCGGGCGATCTCCTCCGCCGCCTCCAGGTTGTTGCGGAAGACCGTCTCCTCCAGGTTCGAGCGGCCCACGTTCTTGGACGTGTTCACGTCGATGACCGTGAGGGCCTCGGTCCGCTCGATGATGATGGAACCGCCCGACGGCAGCCAGACCTTGCGGTCCAGGGCCTTGTGGAGCTGCTCGTGGACGTGGTGGCGCTCGAAGATGGGGAGGGGGTCGTCCGGGTCGTAGAGCTGCACCCGGTCGGCCAGCTCGGGGGTGATGGCCGTCACGTAGGCCTTGACCTCCCGGTAGAGGTCGGGGTCGTCGATGATCACCCCCCGGTAGTCCCGGTTGAACTCCTCCCTGATCACCCTCACCGTGACGTCGGGCTCGGCGTAGAGGAGGCTGGGCGCCGGGGCCCGCCGGGCCAGGTCCTCGATGCGGGACCACAGGTCCGTGAGGCGGGAGACGTCGGCCGCGAGCTCCTCGGGGCTGGCCCCCTCGGCCGCCGTGCGCACTATGAGGCCGTGCCCTGCCGGACGGATGTCGTCCAGGATCCGCCGCAGGCGCCGGCGCTCGTCGTCAGGCAGGCGCTTGGAGATGCCGTAGGTGGTGCTGTTGGGGACCAGCACCACGAAACGCCCAGGCAGCGACACCTCCTGGGTGAGGCGTGCGCCCTTGGTGCCTATGGGGTTCTTGGTCACCTGGCAGAGGATGGCCTGGCCAGCCTTCAGCAGGTGCTCGATCCGGGTGGGATCGACCTGGCCCCCCTCGACGTCCTCCCGGTCGTAGCGGACGTCCCCTCGGTAGAGGACGGCGTTCTTGAGGGTGCCGATGTCTACGAAGGCCGCCTCCATCCCGGGGAGGACGTTCTGCACCCGCCCGAGGTAGATGTTGCCGTCGATCTCGTGCTCGTCGTCATGGCGGCGCGAGACGTAGTGCTCGGTGAGGGACCGCCCCTCCAGCACCGCGATCTGGATGACGTCGTCCCCGGCGTGCACGCACATGAGGTAGCGGCCGAGGGGGCGGCCGTTGCGCCCGGTCCCGTTCTCCTTGGCCACGGCGATCGGGACGTCCTCCACCGGCACCGCGGCCCGTACCGGGACCACCCCCTGCTTCCGGCCGTTGGGGCCGCCTGGGCCGGCACCCCTCCCCCTGGCAGCCTCGGCCGGGCCCCGGCCGGACCGCCGGCGCCGGCGGGTCTCCTCCCCCGGGGGTGGCAGGTGACGGGAGGGAGGAGGGGCTGGGAGGGTGTCCCCGATGCGGGGCCGGCGGGGAGGCAGTGGCAACGGGGGCGGAGGCGGCGGCGCTATCGGAGCAGCCTCAGCCGGCGCACCTGCCGACGGCTCCTGTGGCTCACCCAGGGGCCGGCCGCCCCCTGCTGGCCGGTCCGGCCCGGGAGCTCCCTGAGCCTCGGTCCGTCCCCCTTCCCCGGGGGCAGCCTGCGCCGCCTGCTCCCCTTCGGGCTCGCCGCTGGCGGGGCCCCGGCCCTGGTGCCGGCCGTTCCGTCCCCGGCCGCCGCGGGAGCCCCGCCGGCGTCGGCCTGACCTCTTACCCCCGGAACCCTCCAGCGGGGAGGCCGGAGAGGAGGACCCTTGGCCCGAGGAGCTGCTCGCGGGCCGGTCCTGCGCCTCGCCTGTCTGGGCAGGTGGCTGCGGGGAGGCCTCCCCCGCCCCTCGATCCTCCGGCGAGGCCTGGGGCTGGGGACGAGTCGGGGTCCCGGGTCGGGTGGTCGGGTCGGGCATGGGAGCGATCCCTTCTCGCGGTGCACGCTCCGCCTCGCACCCCTGGTGGGCAGGGCCGTCCCGGAGAACGGCTGGGACCGGCCGGCGCTGGAGGGGCGCCGAAGCGGTCCGGGGAGGGGCAACTCGAGCGTGTGGGGCGCCATCCGCACGGTGGGCCAGCCTGGCCCTTCCCGTGCCGTCGCGCCGTTACTGACGGACTCTTGGTGCCGGCCCCGCTCTCGTCGTGGCCCCGCCGGTGCCAGCCACCGGCCTGCCGGCGCCACCAAGAGGTGACGGCCACGAGCAGGCTGGCAGCCGGTCCAGGGAGCGATGCGGGCCGGCGAAGCTTCATTGACTAGCCAGTCTACCCTGCCGCCGACCCTGCCCCCCGGAGGGGGCGTCGGCCCGTGCGCTAGGGGCCGGGCCCTCCTGTAGTGGGGGCAGTGCTGGCCGGCGGCCCCGGCCCGGCTGGAACGGTGGTGGCCGCCGTCCCAGGAGCGGCCGTGGTCGAGGTGGTCCCGGCGCCCGGGACGGTGCTCACGGTGGGGACCGGGGCCGTGGTGGAGGTGGTGGGACCGGCCGTGGTGGAGGTGGTGGGACTGGCCGTGGTGGAGGTGGTCGCCCGGGAACGATGGCCACCGTGCGCTCCCCCGGACGCCGGCAGCAGGACGGGAGCCGGCTTGGGCTGGGTGACCGGACCGGGCGGATGGTTCATCAGGTACTGGAGGGCCTGGCGGGCCACGGGGGCTCCGGTCTGGGCCCCGTAACCGGCCCGTTCGATCATCACCGCCACCACGTACTGGGGGTGGTGGATGTTCTTGCCGGCAAAGGCGACGAAGTTCCCGTCGGGCTGGTGGTGGTAGTTGGTGGTGCCGGTGCCGGTCTTGCCTGCCACCTGCATCCTGGCGAAGTCGAACCCCCGGAAGGTGCTGTAGGCGGTCCCCCCCGGTCGCTGCACGGCGCCGATGAACCCCTGGAGCATGGCCTCGTGGTCGGCCGGCGACATGCGCAAATGCCCGGTGACCTTGGGCTGGATGCGCTTCACCACGTGTCCCTTGCTGTCCACGATGTCGGCGGCCACGTGGGGCTGGTACACGGTGCCGCCGTTGGCGAAGGTGGCATAGGCCTGGGCCAGCTCGATGGGGGTGATCACGGTGGCGCCCTGGCCGAAGGCCATCTCCACCTGGTCACCGGGCGTCCAGCTGGGGGGGCAGGAGTAGGCCTTGGGGGCTGCGGCGCACAGCTGCTCCCTGGTGAGGAGGCTGTCCACCCGGCCCTGGGCCTCGCCGGGGAGGTCGATGCCGGTGAGCCGGCCCAGGCCATAGGCCTCGGCCGTCTTCTGGATCGGCATGGGCCCGTACTTGTGCTGCTGGACGTAGAACATGTAGCCGAGGTTGTAGAAGAAGGTGTCGATGGACTCTGCTATGCCCTGGGTGACGTTTATGGGCCCCGCCACCTCGCCGCCCGCGTTGTGGAGGGTGCACACCCCGCTGCTGCAGCCGGGGAAGGTGAAGGTGCCCGTGTCGTCGTATATGTAGGAGGGGGTGATGAGCCCGTAGTTGAGGGCCGCCGTGGCCGTGGCCAGCTTGAAGACCGAGCCCGGGACGTACAGCCCCTCGATGGCCCGGTTCAGCATGGGCTCGTTGTTGGCCGGGTTGAGGAGGGCCTGGTACTGCTGCTGGCTGATCCCGCCCACCCACACCGAGGGGTTGTAGGTGGGGTACGAGGCCATGGCCAGCACCTGCCCGTTCCGGGGGTTCAGCACCACGGCGGCCCCACCCGGGGCAGGCTCGGGCGTTCCCGTGACGCTGCCCCGGCGCAGGCCCTGGATCTGGTGGGCCAGGGCCTTCTGCAGGAGCTGCTGGAGGCCGAGGTCCAAGGACAGCTGCACGCTGTCGCCCTGGCGGGGGGGAGTGGAGCTGGCCGTTCCCACCACCAGGCCCTGGCGGTTCACCTCCAGCCGGGTGGTGCCCTGCTTGCCCCGCAGCCAGCTCTGGTAGGAGGCCTCCACACCTGACTGCCCGATCAAGTCCCCGGGCTGGTACCCCTGGCCCTTGAGCGCCTTCAGCTCCGCCGCGTCTATGGGGGCCACGTAGCCGAGGAGCTGGGAGGCGGTGCTCCCGTAGGGGTAGCGGCGCTCGGCCAGCTGCTCGGTCGAGATCCCGGGGAACTGGGACTGGTGCTCGGCCAGGTAGATGATCGTGGCCATGGGCACCCCGGTCTTCACCGGGACCGGGACGTAGGGGCTGTACTGGTTGTTGTTGAGCTGGGCCTGCACGGCCTTGGGGGTCATGTGCAGGACCTTGGCCAGCCGGGGCACCACGCCGGGGTGCTGGGCCGCCACCTGGCGGGCCAGGGTGACGGCCTCGGTCGTCTGGTTGCTCACGATGGGCTGGCCGGCGCGATCGAGGATGAGCCCCCGGGGACCGGGCTCGTGCACGGTGCGCAGGCTGTCCTGGACCACCAGCTGGGAGTACTTCTTGGTGTTGAGCACCTCCAGGTAGTAGAGCCGGGCGAAGAGGGCGCAGAAGAGCCCCGTGACCACCACCGTCACCAGTCCCAGCCGCAGCCGGGACCGCCGGGAGTCGGGCTTCTTGGGCGGGGGCTGAGCCAGCTGGAGGGGAGCGCCGGCTCCCTTGGCGTGCCGGCCCCGGGGCGCGGCGCCGGCTCCCTTGCCCACCGCCGGCCATGCGCTCCAGCGCCCCAGGGAACCCAGCCGGCTGGCCACCCCCAGCCCGCTCCACCCGCTCCAGGGAGCCGCCCAGCGCCGCCATCGGGTGCCGTACACGGGGCGGCCGCTCCCGCCCCGGCGCCGCCGGGAGGACCGACGGGGGTCTAGGCTCCGCCAGCTGGGCCTCATCGGCCCACCCCCTGGCGGGACACGCCCGCCCCCTGCCCCCACCTGCTGGCCCCCACGGCGCTGCCGGGCGGGACGGGGGCCCTGGCTCCCCGGCCGAGGGCCCAGCGCATGACCGGGGCGCCCGGCACGGCCAGGATCCCGTTCACCACCCCCACCATTACCACTATGGGCACCAGTCCCCGGTGCAGGGCGGCCGGGTTGCCGAGGAGGGCGTCGAGGACGGCGTAGAGCACCACCGCCCCGGCGCTACCCACCGCTGCCGCGGCCGGCATGAGCCAACGGCCCACGTCCACCACCGCCTCCCAGGCCAGTCCCGTCCCGTAGCCGATGAGGGTGAGGGTGAGGGCCGTCAGCCCGAAAGGGGTCTGGACGAAGAGGTCGATCAGGAGGCCCACCGCGAACCCCACCACCGCCCCCTTGGCGGGCCCGGCCTCCATGGCCACCAGGATCACCACCAGGAAGAGGATCTCGGGCTGGGCCCCCGCCACCTGGAGGTTGGACAGCAGGGCCTGCTGGAGGATGAAGGCCACCGCCACCACGAGGGGCAGGCGCAGGCGCACCAGCGTCATGGCACCGCGCCCCGCTGGGGCGTCCACTTGAGCACGCTCACGAACTCGAGCTGGTCCAGGTTCACGAACGGCTTGAGGGTCACGTTCTCCTGCAGGCTGCCGGGTGACACCGACGCCGACTCCACCCTCCCGACCGGGATACCTGGAGGGTACAGGTCTCCCTGGCCCCCGCTCGTCACCATGACCTCCCCCTTCACCAGCCGGGTGCCGGGGTCGACCAGGTCGACGGTGAGGGACCGGCCCTGGCCCTGGCCCTTGGCCAGGGCCAGCGTCCCGTGGCTGCCAAAGCGCACGCCCACCGCCGAGGTGGGGTCGGTTACGAGCAGCACCGTGCTGGTCCTGGCCGAGACCGCGATCACCCTGCCCACCAACCCCGTTCCCGAGACGGCAGGCATGCCCACCTGTATGCCGGCCCGGGTGCCCTTGTCGAGCTCGATGGTGTCCTGGAAGTTGGACGGGGAGCCGGCCACCACGTCGGTGAGGACCTGGTGCAGGGTCCCGGCAAAGGCCAGGTGCTGCTGCGCCTCGAGGGCTTGGGCCTGCCGCCGGTAGGTGGAGGCCAGGGCGGACTGGGCCCGCAGGGCGGTCACCTCCTGGCGAAGCTTGGCGTTCTGCGCCTTCAAGGAGCCGTAGCTGGCCGCCCCCTCGAAGAAGTTGGCCACCGGCCGGAAGGCCCCGGTCACAGCGGTCTGCACCGGGGCGAAGACGTCGGCGGCCCACCCCTTGGCCCCGTTCAGCCAATGGTTGGCAGCACCCCGGTACCACAGGGTGAGGATGGTGATCGAGGCCAGCACCAGGACCAGCAGGGTGAAGCGAGGCCGGGTGCGGGTGCGGGTGCGGGTGGGGCGGCGGGAGGAGATGGCCAACTGGCTCTAGGCGGTCAGCGTGGGGCGGACGACGAGATGAGCACCTGCTTCAGGGCCTCGAACTCCTCCAGGCACTGGCCGCTGCCGATGGCCACGGAGTGCAGGGGATTCTTGGCCACGACTATCGGCATCCCGGTCTCGTTGGAGAGGCGGGTGTCCAGCCCGAGCAGCTTGGCGCCGCCGCCCGTGAGCACGATCCCCTGCTCCATGATGTCTGCGGCCAGCTCGGGCGGCGTCTTGTCCAGGGTGACCTTGACGGCGTCGATGATGGCCGACAGGGGCTCCTCTATGGCCTGGCGGATCTCCTCGGTGGTGGTGACGATGGTCTTGGGCAGGCCCGTGATGAGGTCCCTCCCCCTTATCTCGGCATGGAGCTCCTCCTCCAGCGGGCAGGCGGACCCGAGGGCGATCTTGATCTCCTCAGCCGTGCGCTCCCCGAGGGCCAGGCTGTACTCCTTCTTGATGAAGCTCATGATGGCTTCGTCCAGCTCGTCCCCGCCGATGCGGATGGACTGGCTGGTGACGATGCCGCCGAGGGAGATGACGGCGACCTCGGTGGTCCCGCCGCCTATGTCCACCACCATGTTGCCGGTGGGCTCGTGCACGGGCAGCCCGGCCCCGATGGCCGCCGCCATGGGCTCTTCGATTATGTAGGCGGGCTTGCGGGCCCCGGCGAACTCGGCCGCCTCCTGCACGGCCCGCTGCTCCACCCCGGTTATCCCCGAGGGCACGCAGATCACGATCCGGGGCTTGGCAAAGCGCCGCTGGTGCACCCGCCTGATGAAGTACCGGAGCATCTTCTCGCAGATCTCGAAGTCGGCGATCACCCCGTCCTTGAGCGGCCGGATGGCCTGGATGTGGGCGGGGGTGCGGCCGATCATGCGCTTGGCCTCCATGCCCACCGCCAAGGGCCGCCCGTCCCTGGTGTTCACGGCCACCACGGAAGGCTCGTTGAGCACGATCCCCCGGCCGCGCACGTACACCAGCGTGTTGGCCGTACCGAGGTCGACGGCCATGTCACGACCTAGAAGGGACGGCAAGGACCGATCAGGCACGGCGGCCTCCTCCGACGCTGGCGCCAAACCAGCACCCTACCTCGCTCGACCTGCTCCCAGGTGGCATGGCCGTCCAAATAGCAACCCTTCCCAAGAGACCCTCGCTGTCACTTGCGCCCGGCTTATGCCGGGGCCAGCTCGGGGAAGAACAGCTTGATCTCCCGCTCGGCGGCGGCCGGGGAGTCGGACCCGTGCACGAGGTTCTCGGTGACCGTCGTGGCCAGGTCCCCCCGGATGGTGCCAGGCAGGGCCTCAGCGGGGTTGGTCGCCCCCATGAGCCCCCGCACCACCTGCCAGGTGTCGGCGGGGCCCTCCACCACCATGAGCAGGGCCGGGGAGCGGGTGATGAAGGCCACCAGCTCGTTGTAGAAGGGCTTGCCGGCGTGCTCGGCGTAGTGCTCGGCGGCCAGGTCGGGGTCGATGAGCCTGAGCTCGGCGGCAGCGAGCTGCAGCCCCTTGCGCTCCAGGCGGGAGACGATCTCCCCCACGAGGCCCCTCTCCACGGCGTCGGGCTTGCAGATGACAAGGGTGCGGTCCATGAGCTATGCCGCCTCCACGGTGCTGGCCAGGCGGTCGAGGACATCGGAGTAGATGGCCCGCAGGGCCCCTGGTGCGAAGGCCCGCTCGAAGAAGCCGCCCACTCCCCCTGCGCCCTGCCACTGGCTGTACAGGGTGACCTTGGTGCGGTCGCCGGCCGGCTCCAGCACCCAGTGGGTGACGAAGGAGGAGGCGGTGTCCCGCTCCGTCAGGCTCCCCCCCGTGGGCGCCCCGTCGGCCTCGTCGACCCGCAGGCGGTAGGGGCGCTCCCGCCGTCCGGCCTGAAGGCGGTAGGAGAAGACCGTTCCCGGCCCCTGGCCCCCCTCCTCCACCCGGTAGTCCCGGAACTGCTGGGGCAGGATGCGGGGGCGCCCCTGCCGGTAGTCGGACAGGACCCAGTAGACCTTCTCGCAGCCGGCCGCCATCTCGCGCTCGGCTCTCACCTCGATCGTCGCCATTGTCCAGGGAGGCTACCGGCCCGGCGAGCCGGCCGACTCGGCACGCCCGCCCTGGCATCACTAGCCTGCGGGCAATGACATCGGCGATGCGGGAGCGGCTGCTCGAGGCCTTCGAGACCGCCCCCATGGCCGTGGCCGTCACCCGGGGTCACGACCATGTGGTGGAGTACCTGAACCCCGCCTACCGCCGTGTCTTCGGAGACCCGCCCCTCGGCGTGACCGTCTCCGAGGCCTTCCCCAAGCTGGCCGAGCAGGGGTTCCTCCACCACCTCGACCGGGTGCTGGCCACCGGGGAGCCCTACCTGGCCGAGGAGGAGCCCATCTCCTACGACCGTGACGGCGACGGGGTTCCCGAGGACCACTACTTCACCCTGTCCTGCTCGGTCATAAGGGGTGAGGAGGGGCCTTACGGGGTCCTGGTCGTGGCGGTGGAGGTCACGGGGCAGGTCATGGCCCGTCAGAACCTGGAGAGCCAGCGGGAGCGCCTGGCCCTGGTGGCCCTGGCCGCCGTGCGCCTGGGGGGCACCTTGGACCTGGAGGAGGCCCTCCACGCCTTCGGCGAGACCATCGTGCCCCGCCTGGCCACGATCTGCGTCATCGACCTGGTGGAGGGGGACCGCCTGCGGCGGGCCCTCGTGTACAACCCGGGGGGGCCGCCCTCGATGGACCAGCGCATCTGGTCCTTGAACGGCCGGCAGACGGAGGAGCACCCCGCCATCCGGGCCTGGCGGTCCCGCCAGCCGGTCATCCTGCCCCGGACCAGCGCCGGCGAGGCGGCCGCCATGTACTCCGACCCCGAGGGCCGCCGGATAGCCGCCGAGATCATCCAGGGCCAGGGCATGGCGAGCGTCCCCCTGATCCGGGAGACCGAGGTGATAGGCGTGGTGTCCATGCTGGTGCCACCCGGGGGCGGGGCCTTTCCCACCTTCGACCTGGCCCTTCTCACCCAGCTGTCCGTGCCTGCCGCCGAGGCCATCGACAATGCCCGGCGCTTCGGACGGCAGCGCCGGGTGGCCGAGGTCCTCCAGCGCAGCCTGCTCACGCCGGCCCCGGTCTTCCCCGGCCTGGACCTGGCCGTGCGCTACCGGCCGGCGGCCAGCGGTGCCGAGGTGGGGGGCGACTGGTACGACGCCTTCCACGTCCCCGGTGACCACCTGGGCGTGGTCATCGGCGACGTCGTGGGCCACGACCTGAGGGCCGCCACGGCGATGGGCCGGCTGCGGGCCATGGTCCAGGCCGTGGCCTGCGACGAGAACACCCCCCCGGCCGAGGTGGTGACCAGGGTCGACCGCCTCACCGTCAACTTGAGCGTCACCCTGCTCGCCACCATGATCTACGGCCACATCGAGCGGGCTCCCCAGGGCCAGCCCGTGCTCCGGTGGGCCAATGCCGGCCACCCTCCCCCTCTGCTGGTCGAGGGCGACGGCACCGCCAGGTTCCTGGACCAAGCCCAGGGCGTGGCCCTGGGGGTGGACCCGTCCCAGCCCCGCTCGGAGGCGGCCCAGCTCCTCCCCTTCGGCTCCACCCTGATCCTCTACACCGACGGCCTGGTGGAGCGGCGGGAGGAGGACCTGGGCACCGGCCTGACCCGCCTGGCCGAGCATGCCACCAAGCTCGCCAACGAGCCGGTGGAGCAACTCTGCGACCGCCTCCTCGAGGCCGCCCCGACCGGGGACGACCTGGCCCTCCTGGCCGTGCGGGTGGAGGCTCCCATACCGCCGGCGGAGGACTGAGCCGGGGGGCGGCCCGGGGCTCCCATGACCCCGGGAGGGTCGGGACCGACCATGGCCAGGAAGAAGCCAGGCCGAGCCGTGAGGAGGCCGCTGGCCAGGAGAGTGAGGAGGCCGCCGGCGAGCAGAGCGCGGAGGACGCCGGCTAGGGCCGGTGAGGGCGCCCCCGGAGCCCAGCCCGAACCGCACCCACCACGTACAGGGAGCCCGTCACGAGCACCAGGTCCTCGGAGCGAGCCCGGGCCCGGGCCCTGGCCAGGGCGGCCACCGGGTCGTCCACCACCTCGGCGGCCACGCCCAGGCGGCGGGCGGCCGCGGCCACCTCTGCGGGGGGCATGGCCCGTGGAGAAGGGGGGCGGCAGGCCACCACGGCCCCCAGGGGGGGCACCCCCAGGGCCTCCAGCATCTCGACCGGGTCCCTGCCCTGCAGCAGGCCCATCACCACCACCCGCCTGCGGATGGCTCCGAACTCTTCATCCAGGGTCGCCCCCGCCGCCCGGGCACCAGCGGGATTGTGAGCCCCGTCCAGGAGGCACAGCGGCCGGCGGCCCACCACCTCCATGCGCCCCGGGGAGGTGACCTCGGCCATGGCCTCGGTGACCACACCGGGGTCCAGCGGGGCCCCGAAGAAGGCTTCCGCCGCCGCCAGGGCGCAGGCGGCGTTGTCCCCCTGGTGCACCCCGTGCAGGGGCAGGTACACCTCGGGATAGCGTGCCCCCGGGGTGCGCAGGTCGAGCAGGCGCCCACCGTGAGCGACCCGGTTGGCCTCGCAGCCGAATTCCCGGTGGCGCTCCCACACCTGGGCCGCCCCTGCCGAGCGGAAGATGGACGCCAGCGCCGGCTCGGTCTCCCCCAGCACCAGCGTGGACCCCGGCTCCACGATGCCCGCCTTCTCCGTGGCGATGTCGGCCAGCGAGGGGCCTATTACCTCGGCGTGGTCCAGGGCCACGTTGGTGACCACCGCCACCCGGCCGTGGACGATGTTGGTGGCGTCCCGGCGACCTCCCAGGCCCACCTCCACCACGGCAGCATCCACGGCCTCGTCCGCGAACCAACTGAAGGCGGCGGCGGTGAGGATCTCGAAGCGCGTGGGAGAGTCCTCCATGACCGAGGCGGCATCGGCCACCCTGGCCAGCACCTCGCACAGGTCGTGGTCGTCGATGGGCCTCCCGGCCAGCGCCAGCCTCTCGTTGACCCGCTCCAGGTCGGGGCTGGTGTAGGTGCCGACCCGGAGCCCACGGGCGGATAGCAGGCAGGTGAGCATCCGGGCGGTGGAGCCCTTGCCGTTGGTCCCGGTGAGGTGGATCACGGGGTAGGCGTCCTGGGGATCCCCGAGCAGCCGGGCCAGCTCCGACATCCTGGTGAGACCCAGCTGGCAGGGGCGGGGGGCGACCGCCGCCTCCAGGTTGGCGTGGCCCTCCAGCCATTCCAGGGCCTGGGCCAGACTCCAGCCCCGGTGGGTGGTGGTACGGGCCAGGATGGGGACCGCGGCTAGGAGGCCGCCCGACGGGGGCGCTCCACCCTCTCCGCCCTCGGCACCAGGGTGGGGTTCACCCGGTCCAACACGACCGACCGATCGATGACGCACTTGCCGATGTCGGTCCGGCTGGGGAGGTCGTACATGACGTCCAGGAGGACCTCCTCCAGTATGGCCCGCAGCCCGCGGGCCCCCGTGCCCCGGAGGAGAGCCTGCTCGGCCACGGCCTCCAGGGCGTCGTCGGACAGCTCCAGCTCCACGTGGTCCAGGTCGAACACCCTCCGGTACTGCTTGATGAGGGCATTCTTGGGCTCGACCAGGATGCGGACCAGGGCCTGCTTGTCCAGGTTCGACACCGCCCCGATGACAGGCAGGCGCCCCACGAACTCCGGTATGAGCCCGAACTTGAGGAGGTCCTCGGGCAGGACGTGGCGCAGCGCCTCGGCGTCGTCGGCCTCGCCGCCGCGGCGCACCTCGGCCCGGAAGCCGATGCCCTTGCGCCCCACCCGGCCATGGATGATCTTCTCCAGGCCGGCGAAAGCCCCGCCGCATATGAACAAGATGTTGGTGGTGTCGATCTGGATGAACTCCTGGTGGGGGTGCTTGCGCCCCCCTTGGGGGGGCACCGACGCCACCGTCCCCTCCAGGATCTTGAGCAGAGCCTGCTGGACCCCTTCACCCGAGACGTCTCTCGTGATCGAGGGGTTCTCGCTCTTGCGGGCGATCTTGTCGATCTCGTCGATGTAGATGATCCCGGTCTCGGCCTTCTTGACGTCGTAGTCGGCGGCCTGGATCAGCTTGAGGAGGATGTTCTCCACGTCCTCGCCCACGTAGCCGGCCTCGGTGAGGGCCGTGGCGTCGGCTATGGCGAAGGGCACGTTGAGCATGCGCGCCAGGGTCTGGGCCAGCAGGGTCTTGCCGCACCCGGTGGGGCCGAGGAGCAGGATGTTGGACTTGGCCAGCTCCACGTCGGCATCGTGGGAGTTGCCGGCCTGGACCCGCTTGTAGTGGTTGTAGACCGCCACGGCCAGGATCTTCTTGGCATAGTCCTGGCCTATGACGTAGTCATTGAGGAAATCGCAGATCTCACGGGGCTTGGGCAGCTCGTCGAAGCGCAGCTCGGAGGAGTCCGACAGCTCCTCTTCGATGATGTCGTTGCACAGCTCGATGCACTCGTCGCAGATGTAGACCCCTGGGCCGGCGATGAGCTTCTTCACCTGCTTCTGGGACTTGCCGCAGAAGCTGCACTTCACGAGATCGTTACCGTCCCCGAACTTGGCCACGACGATGCCCCCTCTGTCCTAGGCCACACCCGCCGCCTGCGGGATCCCGGCCAGCTCCCGAGCAGAGATCACCTCGTCGATGATCCCGTAGTCCCGGGACTCATCGGCGCTCATGATGAAGTCCCGGTCAGTGTCCTTCTGGATCTTCTCGATGGGCTGGCCGGTGTCAGCGGCCAGCATCTGGTTCAGGAGGTCCCTCATGCGCAGGATCTCCTTGGCCTGCAGCTCGATGTCGGTGGCCTGCCCCGCCGCGCCCCCGTAGGGCTGATGGAGCAGGATGCGGGCATGGGGCAGGGCGAAGCGCTTGCCCTTGGTGCCGGCCGCCAGCAGCACCGCTGCCGCCGAGGCGGCCTGGCCGAAGCAGAAGGTGCTCTTGGCCGGCTTCACGAACTTCATCGTGTCATAGATCGCGAACAGGGCGGTGATGTCCCCCCCGGGGGAGTTGATGTAGAGGTTGATGTCCTTGTCCGGGTCCTCGTACTCGAGGAACAGGAGCTGGGCGCAGACCAGGTTGGCGACGGTGTCGTCGATGGGAGTGCCCAGGATGATGATGCGCTCCCGCAGCAGGCGGGAGTAGAGGTCATAGGCCCGCTCGCCGCGGTTGCTCGACTCGATGACCGTAGGGACCATGTAGGCGTAGGCTGGCTGGATCACGCTGGGGCCTCCACTGAGGTGCCGGGATCCGCGCTGGCGCCCGCCTCCCCGGCAGCCGCCTCTGCGGCCTCCTCCCGGCGCCGGTCGTCCCCCTCCTCCTCCTGGAACAGCTCTTCTCGGGATATGGCCTTGCCCTCCTCGTCCACCAACTCGACGTGCTCGACCAGCCAAGTGAGGGCCTTGGCCTTGCGCAGGCTGGAGCGTAGCGCCGGCAGCTGGCCGCTGCGCTCGATCTCCCGCCTCACCCGCTCCGGGCTCTGGCCCGCCCTCTCGGCCAGGGCGGCCAGCTCGGCGTCCAGGTCCTCGTCGGTCACCTCCACGGACTCGGCCTCGCACAGGCCCCGCAGGGCCAGGTCGGCCACCACGGCCCTGGCCGACACCTCCTGCAGCTCCCTGGTCAGGGCCTCGGGGTCCTGGCTGGCCAGGTAGCTGCGGGGGTCGATCCCCTGGGCCATCAGGCGCTGGGCCAGGTCCTGGGTCCGGTGCTCCATCTCGGCGTTCACCAGGGTCTCGGGGGGCTCGATGTCCACGAGGCCCATGAGGGCCTCCAGGGCCCGGTCCCGCAGGACCATGCGGGCCCTCAGCTTCTTGGCCCTGGCCAGGCGGCGGCGCAGGTCCGCCCTCAGCTCCTCCAGGGTGTCGAACTCGGAGGCGTCGGAGGCCCAGGCGTCGTTGGCCTCGGGCAGGATCTTCTCCCTCACGTCCTTCACCAGCACCTGGAAGGAGAGCTCCTCAGGGCCCACCTTGGCGTTGAACTTGAGGATGTCCCCGGGGCGCTTGTCCCGCAGCTGGTCGTCCAGCTCGGCCACGATGGAGCCGCTTCCCACCTCGTAGGAGAGGTCGTCGTTGGTGAGGCCCTCTATGACCTCACTGTGGCGGTAGGCCTTGAGGTCGATGGTGACGTGGTCCCCGTCCCGGGCCGGACGGCCCACGCTCACCAGCTCGCCGAACTGCCCCCGGAGCCGGTCCACCTCGGCGTCCACCTCGCTGTCCTGGACCTCCAGGCTGGGCAGGGTCACGGCCAGCCCCTGGTAGCCGGCCAGGGTGACGGTGGGCCGGACCTCCACGGTGGCATCGAAGGCCACCGGGCCGGACTCCTCGCCCGAGGTTATGTCGATCTCGGGCGGGGCGATGGCGTCCACCTCGGTGTCGAGGAGGGCCTGGGCGTAGAAGTCGGGCAGGGCCTCCCGCAGGGCCTCCTGGCGGATCACGTCCGCCCCCACCCGGGCCTCCAGATAGCGCCGAGGGACCTTGCCCGGGCGGAAGCCGGGGACCCTCACCTCACGGGACAGCTTGCGGACAGCGGCGCTCACTGCCCGGTCCATCTCCTCGTCGTCGAGCTCGACCGAGAGCTTCACCTTGCTGGCCCCGGCATCGCCCTCAACGGGTTGGACAGTGGCTCGCATACAGGTAGCTCACTCTACTGGTAGGCGGAGGGGGGCCGGACAGACCCGCCGCCAGGCGGGAGCGGACAGCGGGGGCGAGGCCATGCTCATGCCCTTTTGCTACTTGCCCTCGAGGGCAAGGCCCGTGGGGCAGGTCACCCCGGTCCCACCGAGCCCGCAGTAGCCCTCCGGATGGCTGATCAGGTACTGCTGGTGGTAGTCCTCGGCGTAGTAGAAGGGTGCCGTGCCCCTGATCTCGGTGGTGATGGGGCCGTACCCGGCCTCTTGCAGACGAGCCTGGTAGGCGGCCCGGGAGTCCTCGGCCGCCCGGCGCTGGGCCTCGTCGGCGGCGAAGATCACCGATCGGTACTGCGTCCCCACGTCGCCCCCCTGGCGCATGCCCTGGGTGGGGTTGTGACCCTCCCAGAACACCCGGAGGAGGTCCTCGTAGCTCACCTTGGCCGGGTCGAAGACCACCAGGACCGTCTCGGCATGGCCCGTCCTGCCCGTGCACACCTCCTCATAGGTGGGGTTGGGGGTGAACCCACCGGCGTAACCGGCCGCTGTCGAGTAGACCCCCGGCGTCTCCCAGAACCGCCGCTCGGACCCCCAGAAGCAGCCCATGGCGAACATGGCGGTGGCCATGCCTTCGGGGAAGGGCGGTACCAGGGGCGCCCCCGTCACCAAGTGGCGCCCGGGTACGGCCATGGGCTGCTCCCGTCCCGGCAGGGCCTCCGACTGGGTGGGCATCTCGGTCTTGCGTCGGGCAAAGGTCATGGCGATCTCCTCTTCACGTGCTGCCACCAGGCTAGGAGCCCTGGCGGCTCTGGGCGCGGTGGGCTTGTTACCCTGCGGGTGAACATGACCAGCGCCATCCGAGACCCCATCCCCCCGGCGTGGGTGGCCCGGCCCGCCTGCCTGAGCGGCCGCGACCAGACCCCCCTCCTGCGGGGATGGATACACGCCGGGGCGGCGGTGGCGGCCCTGCCGGCGGGGGCGGCGCTGGTGGACCGGGCCGCCGGCACGGGCTCGGCGGCCTTTGTGGCCCTCTACGCCTGCGCCCTGGTCGTGCTGTTCTCCGTCAGCGCCTCGTACCACCTCATGCCGGTCTCCAGCCGGACCCGGCACTGGCTGCGGCGCGCCGACCACGCCACCATCTACATCTTCATCGGTGCCTGCTACACGCCCTACTGCGGCCTGGTGGTGAGGGGCGAGCTGGGGTCGATCGTCCTGGGCCTGGTGTGGGCGGGGGCCCTGGCGGGCGTGGCCGTGAAGCTGGCCCGGTTCGAGAGCCTGGGCCCCGTGGCCGGCATCCTCTACCTGGGCCTCGGCTGGCTGGCCCTCGTGACCGTGCCGGAGGCGGTGGCCCGTCTGAGCTTCCTCGACGTCGGCCTCCTCGTCGGCATGGGGCTCACCTACACCGCCGGAGCCGCCGTCCTGGCCCTGCGCCGCCCGGACCCCTTCCCCCGGGTCTTTGGCTACCACGAGGTGTGGCATACCCTGGTAGTCCTGGCCGGGGCCTGCTACTTCGCCATCGTCTGGACCATGATGGCTGCCCCCCGCTAGGACCGCGGGCCATGCGGGTGACGGTCCTGGGGGCGGGGTCCTGGGGGACCACGGTGGCCTCCATCTGCTGCCGGCGCCAGCCGACCCTGCTCTGGGCCAGGGACCCCGACCTGGCCAAGCAGATCGACGAGGAGCACCGCAACCCGAGGTACCTGGCCGACTTCCCCCTCCCCGAGGAGCTGCGCTCCACGGCCGACCTGGCCGAGGCCGCCGGCCACGCCGACCTGCTGGTGGTGGGGGTCCCCTCCCACGGCTTTCGTGCCGTCCTGCAGGAGGCCGCCCCCCACGTGCGCCCCTGGATCCCGGTGGTGAGCATCGCCAAGGGCCTCGAGGAGGGCTCGCTCCTGCGGATGACGGAGGTGGCCGCCCGGATCCTGCCCGGCCGGCCCACCGCCGCCCTGTCCGGGCCCAACCTAGCCAAGGAGATAATGGCCGGCTATGCCGCCGCCACCGTGGTCGCCACCGAGGACGCCGGCGTGGCCGAGGCCCTGCAACGGGTGTTTCACATCGGGCTCTTTCGTGTGTACACCAACCACGACGTGGTGGGGGTGGAGGTGGGCGGGGCCCTCAAGAACGTCATCGCCATCGCGGCCGGCGTCGGCGAAGGTCTGGGGGTGGGCGACAACAGCAGGGCGGCGGTCATCGCCAGGGGTCTGGCCGAGCTCACCCGCCTGGGCGTGGCCATGGGCGGGGAGCCGACCACCTTCGCCGGCCTGGCCGGCCTGGGCGACCTTCTGGCCACCTGCATGAGCCCCCAGAGCCGCAACCGCTACGTCGGCCTGCAGCTGGGCCGGGGGCGCCAGCTGGCCGACATCCTCGCCGGGATGAACCAGGTGGCCGAGGGGGTGCGCACCGCCGGCCTGGTGATGGAGCTGGCCGCCCGCTACCAGGTGGAGATGCCCATCTGCTCCCGGATCAATGGCGTGGTGACGGGCCGCCTGACCGTGGCCGACGCCTACCGGGGCCTGCTCCGGGTCAGGCCCGGCCACGAGAGCGAGCCCTACTGACGCTTGGCCCCCACCCGGAACGAGTGGAGGAGGGTGCGGACGGTGGGCCCGTTCACGTGGGAGACGCTGACGGCAAAGACCACGTCGCCGGCCACCACGTCGAGAAGGCCCCGGTAGCCATCGCAAGAGCGCCCCGCCCTGCACGGGCTCAGCTCCTGGCGGGCCAGGTGACCGAAGCGGATGAAGGGCGAGCCGGAGGGGAGCAGCTTGCGCAGGTAACCCGAACGGGCCGACCCGGTGAGGCGCCGTGACAGCCGCCAGACCATGACCTCCTCCTTCACCACCGGGCCGCGGGACGGGAACCGCCATGCCTCCACGGTCGTGGCGCCGGGCTGGCCCGGCCCGGGGGGGAGGGAGCCGAGGTGCCTGGGGGGGCCGAGGAAGGAGACCGTGAACCTTCCCCACGGGGGCCCGTAGGTGCTCGACGCCGGCACCGGAGTGGGGATGAGCGCCCTGGGCTGCGGGCCAGCCACGGGGCAAGCGGTGAGCATGGCGGCAGCGAGAGCCAGAGCGAGGAGGCTGAGGGCGCCTCTCGTCCTCATCGTCCCGGACCCACCTTCCCAGCCCTGCCCACCCCCACATATTGGCGGGTGCGCCTCCAGGCCCCGGCCACCCTTTGGCAGGCCTCAGGGCCCCCGCAGGGCTCTCCGGCCCCCTGGCGGGCCTGACAACCTCCTTGCCCGTTGTGTGGGACAGGTCCCTGCTAGCCTGGGGGGAACACCAGTTCCCTCCACGGCCTCTCTCTCGGCGGGGGGCCGTCCTCCTGGCTCGGGGACGCCGATTGGACCCTGGACTAGCGAAGGAGAAGGGCCATGGCCAAGTCCGATTCGGCCCCGGAGTGGATTGCCAAGCCGGAGGAGCCTTCGGACCTGGGCCAGGCGCTCATCGACCAGGCCCAGGCCCTGGAGCGGGGCGAGGCCGCCTTCTTGGAGGCCCTCTTCGAGTTCGATGCCTCAGCCGGCTTCGAAGCCTGGGGGCACCTGTCCAGCGTGGACTGGCTGGTGGGGGTAGTGAAGATGGCCCGCTCTACCGCCTTTGACAAGCTGCGAGTCGCAAGGGAGCTCAAGAGGCGCCCCGTGCTGACCTCGGCCTACAGGGACGGGAAGGTGTCCTATTCGGCCCTCCGGGCCATGGCCCGGGCCAGCGGGGCCAGCGAGGAGGTGGACCGGGCCCTGGTGGCCCTGGCCGAAGCCGGGACGGTGAAGGACGTGGAGTCAGCAGTTCGCGCCTACCAGCTCTACAGGGACCAGGAGCTGGCTCCCGGAGAAGGCCCCTTGCCCCGCAGGGGTCTGCGGATGCGACCTACCCCCTTCGGCCTGGTCCGGCTGGAGGGGTACCTCACCGACGCCGAGGCCGAGCTGCTGGAGACCACCTTGGGAGCTGTGATCGAGGAGGAGGGCCGGGGAGGTCCCTGGTCCGGAGACGCCGGCGAGCAAGGTGCCGGTCCCCGAGGAGAGGACCGCCGAGAAGGTGATGCCTCCCTTGAGGATGGCGCCCTCCCTCGCATCCAGTCTTCACGTGAAGACCGGGGAGCCGCGAAGGAGGCCGGCCCGGAGGGCATTGGCCCCAGGGATTGGCTGGCCGCCTACGACCTGTACTCCCAGGGAGCGGCGGAGAGGAGCGCCGATGCCCTGATGGACCTGGTGTCCCTGGCCCGTTCCGAGCTGGCCCGGGGCCAGGTTCTGCTCCCTGATGCCTGCCTGGTCCATGTGGTGGTGGGCCCCGACCACACGGCGACCCTGTCGGGGGGAGCTCCCCTCCCGTCCCCCGTGGCCCAGGCGCTGGCCTGTGAGGCCTCGGTCATCGCCCACTACCAGGACAGCTCCGGCCGCACGATGACCCTCGGCAGGCGGCACCGGTCCTGGACACGGGCTCAGCAGCGGGCTGCCCTGGTGAGAGACGGGGGTAGGTGCCGGTTCCCGGGCTGTGGGCGGAGGGTCACCCACCTCCACCACCTCCTTCCCTGGGCGGCGGGCGGGCCCACCGACCTTCACCGGGGGGCGAGCCTCTGCGCCCACCACCACACCCTGGTCCACCAGGGGGCCTACCTCATATCAGGCAGCGCCGATGGCGAGCTTCGCTTCTACCGCCCCGACGGGCATCCGATCGGGGTGAGCCGGCCTGTGCCCCGGACCAGGCCGGGGACCACGGACCCATTGGGTCCCCTGGGTCCCCGAGCACAGGAGGAACGCCGCCCCCCTCCGGTTCCGCCTAGCATGGCGGCCGTGGTCCCGGCGCCTGGGTCCGGTGTTCCACGGGGAGTGGCGCAGCGGTAGCGCACCTGCTTTGGGGGCAGGCGGTCGGGGGTTCGAATCCCCCCTCCCCGACACGGCCCTCGTCGGGTCATGCGGGCGTAGCTCAATGGCAGAGCCCCAGCCTTCCAAGCTGGTTATGCGGGTTCGATTCCCGTCGCCCGCTCTCGTGGCCCGTATTCGGACTCGGGCATGTTGAAGATGCCGTCGCAACACGTGTCGGTGCCGGCTGGATAGCAGGTGGATAGCTTGAGGCAGGTGCGAGCTTTCCGCTTCGGCTACCAGGTCCGATCCAACAACCCCGAAGGACTTCGCCGAGAAGTGGAGGCAGCCGAGACGGCCGGCTTTGACGTGGTGTGCACCTTCGACCACCTCGGGCTGTACCTCTCGGCGCTCGAGCCGCTCGCGTTCGCAGCCGCGTGGACGAAGCGGCTCAGGCTCTGCCCGCTCGTGTTGAACAACGACTTCCACCACCCCGCTCTCTTGGCCCAGCGCCTTGCCACGCTGGACAAGCTCTCGGGCGGACGCCTCGAAGTCGGGATTGGGGCCGGCCACGCCTTCCCCGAGTACGAGGCGGCGGGCGTTGCCTTCGACCCCCCGGCGCTGCGCAAGGCCCGCCTCGCCGAGTCGGTCGAGATCCTGCGCCACCTCCTCGACGGCGAGCGGGTCGACCGGCAAGGCGGGCACTACGAGCTCAACGGGCTCGCCACGATCGAGCCAGCCCAGGATCACGTCCCGATCCTGGTCGGGGTGAACGGGCGCGCTGCCCTCGCCCACGCGGCGCGCCACGCCGACATCCTCGGGCTCACCATGCTCGGGCAGACCCTCCCCGACGGCAACGCCCACGCCGTCCGCTGGGACCCCGAGCGCCTCGATGCCACCGTGGCCTTTGTCGCAGAGCAGGCCGGCGAGCGAGCCGAACACCTCGAGCTGAATGCTCTCGTCCAAGCCGTGGTCGTCACCGACGACCGCCGCCAGGCCGCCGAAGAGCTCTCCGTCGAGGTTCCCGGCCTCGAGGTCGACCATGCGCTGTCGACCCCTTTTCTGGGCTCTCCTGACGGATCCGTGGGCCGCTGGCGACGAACGCGCGTTCGTGACGATGCAGTGAGCAGTCAGGCAGCCGGCCGTGCCGGCTGCCTGATCCATGGTGATGTCATCGGCACGTCG